>ERZ824598.13-NODE-13-length-268881-cov-8.612307_pt1 | contig 268881 bp, 202 predicted proteins | sample MGYA00519934_ERZ824598 | MGnify/ENA primary metagenome ERZ824598 (study PRJEB31778, sample SAMEA3449177) | human gut metagenome | biome: human gut; feature: human-associated habitat; material: faeces | place: United Kingdom | collected 2010/2012 ... | reverse complement strand
AGGACAACATCGGCAATGAATGGTGCGAATCCACATCCGTATCTCCATGTCCCGGAAAGTGTTTGCTGACGGAAAGCACACCGCCTTCTTCCAATCCACGGGAGTATGCTATCACCTTGTCTGCCACATTCGCAGGACTTTCACCGAACGAGCGGGTATTGATGACCGGATTCTTCGGATTGATATTCACATCCGCCACCGGGGCAAAGTTCACCTGCACGCCGAGTTCGCGGCATTGCCGTGCCATCTCGCGTCCGTATTCATATAAAAGTTCGTTGTCCTGTATACAGCCCAAAACCATGTTGCGGGGAAACACCGGCGTGCCGCGCAGCCGCATGGAAAGTCCCCACTCGCCATCGAAGGTTATCATCAGCGGGATGTCCGCCATCTTCTGTGCCTCATTCGTCAGAGCCACCTGGTTTTCTATCAGCCCACCGGAAAAGAGCAGGCCACCCACTTTGTAGTCATCCACCACTTTACGCAGCAGGTCGCGGTTGGCTTTATTCTGCTGCGGGGCAATCGTATAGATGAATAGCTGTCCGATACGCTCTTTCAGATTCATCTTGTTGAGTACAGAGTCCACCCACTGCCGGCATTGTTCGTTACCGGAAAGCTGACGGATCATGATGGGTTCGACAGGAGATACGGGAGATTGCTGTGCGGGCAGACGCTGCGCCTGGGCATCGAAACGGGCGAAGCAACCGCATATAATAAGGAGGGATAGGAATAGTTTTTTCATTATCATGTATACATTAAGGCTACCAAAGTTATATCATTTCAAACACAAAGGCACGGTAAATACAGAGTTTTTTTGACTAATTAGTAAAAAACACTGTATTTACCGTGCCTCCGGTAGTTTTATGCTCAGGCTATTTCAGACTTTTATAAATCGCTTCCTGTATGTTCGTCCGGATATTCATCTCTCCCAGTTTCGTGTTCCACACATTGGGACACAGGCGGTTACTGAGAAATACATATACCGTTCGGTTCACAGGGTCCACCCAGGTGCAAGTACCTGTGAACCCGGTATGCCCATAAACGGCGGATGTGGCCGAAGGAGCACAAGGACTGTTCTTCAAGTCACTTAAATACGGCTTATCAAAACCTAATCCCCGGCGGCTGATGGCGGAAGTTTCCGTTGTGAACAACCGGCAGGTAGCTTCGCTCAAATAGCGTTTACCATTCAGTTCACCGCCGTTCAGTAGCATCTGATAGATCTTCGCAACTTCCGTAGCTGTAGAAAATAAACCCGCATTACCGGAAATGCCGCCCATACAGGCAGCCGCTTCATCATGCACATAACCGCATAAGTCCTGGCGGCGAAGGAAATCATTGGCAACCGTAGGCATTATCTCTTGTTTGGAGTATCTCAGCAAAGGCAGATACATGGTGCGCTGCAAGCCCATAGGCGCATAAAATTCTTTTGCGACATAAAGGTCCATCGGCAGCTTGGCGACTGCTTCCACCACCTGTTGCAGAAGAATAAAGCCGAGGTCGCTGTACACATACCGCTTGCCGTCCACATCGCAACGGGCAATCTTTTGCAGGATGGTGTTCTTGAAACTCTTATTCAGCCACATATCATCGGCCACATGCAGCGTATAAACAGATGATCCTTTTGCAGATACCAGTCCCTTCTTAAACTTGAAGTCCGAACAATAGTAGCTGTGCTCACTCACCTGTGTGCGGTGCCATTTATCTACCCAGCTTTGGGCGTATGGACCTTGCACCGAGTTGGGGTCGATGGCTTCCAGATAGAAGCGGATGTAAGGCGGCAGACCGGATTCGTGAAGGAGCAGTTCTTTGATAGTTATATTCTTCTTATTAGTGTTCCGCAGGAAAGGCAGATATTGGGAGGCCTTGTCCGTCAGTTTCAGTTTGCCTTCGTCATAAAGTTTCATGACGGCAAGCAACGTAGCAGTGGTCTTGGTCAGAGAAGCAAGGTCAAACATATCCGTAGGGCGCACGGCGGTGGTGTCTTTATCGGAGTGCGTGCCGAAACATTTGTCATACACGGGCTGACCGTCTTTCAACACCAATACCTGGCAACCGGGATAGGCTTTGGCATCCAGTCCCGCCCTGACGATAGCATCAATCTGATGCAACTCGTATGATTTCATGCCCATATCTTCGGGAATAATGTTCCCAGGCTTCATACCCGGAGTGATAATACTGCCCTCACCCGCCCGGTAAAGGGCACCGATGCTCATGGACAGTTTTCCCTGTGCAGGCACTTTAGCAAATATCACACCGGCGGCATATTGCTGGATGTCCGCCTCCGACGAATGTCCCAAGACCACGGCACTGGCCTGTTTCAAAGCCGGTTCCAATGGTTGCATCCCCCGGTAAGACGTGAAGAAAGCATACACCAACGGTACGGACAAATCCAGTTCCGCAAGGAAATCGGCATAAGCAACCACATCGGCATCCCTCCCCGACACGCTGATTACGATACGGCGGTAATCCGCCAACTTGCGTGCCAGTTCACGGCGGGCATCGGCAGTCGTTTCCCGTGTCAGGCGAAGATGCTCCACAGGAACAGGAGACAGTTTCTTCATCTCTTCTATAAAAATACTGTCATTCCCCTCGCCCACACTCAACACAGCAATCGGAGCGCCACCAACAGGCGTCAAAGGCAATATCCCGAAATGATTGCCCAGCACCGTAACAGCCGCCTGACGCAGTTTAGTGACCAATGCCCGCGCTTCGTCCGTATGAATGCGATAACTCATTCCGCTAACTTGCAGCTGCGGACGCGGCTGCCGCAAGCCCAGCAAATATTTATAGGTAAGTATCTTACGGCATTTGTCTTCTACTTCCGACTCGGGAAGCACACCGTCCTTCACAGCATCCAGCACTTCTTTCACGGCATTTTCCGTATTATACTGCACCAGTACCATATCATTTCCGGCAAGCAATGCCTTTGTTGTGACTTGTGGCACGGATGAAACGCCTTTCATATCGAGCGCGTCCGTAAAGACCAGTCCCCGGAAGCCCATTTCATCTTTCAGCAAACCCGTCACTACACTCCGGGAAAGCGAAGAAGCCGTCTTGTTATCCGGTTCCAAAGCAGGCACCTGCAAGTGGCCTACCATCACACCACCCAAACCGGCGCGTACCATTTCTCTAAAAGGATACAGTTCCACACTGTCCAGGCGTTCGCGGTTGTAATACAGCACCGGCAATCCTTTATGCGAATCCACATCCGTATCGCCATGCCCGGGAAAGTGCTTGCTAACCGACAATACACCACCGCTTTCCAGTCCCCGGCTGTAAGCCAGCACCTTTTCCGCTACTTTCTTTGCATCTTCGCCGAAAGAACGTACATGAATCACCGGGTTCAACGGATTGGTATTGACGTCTGCATCAGGTGCAAAATTCACGTGCACACCCAGTTCGCGGAACTCGCGTGCCACTTCACGGCCATATTCATAAATCAGATTATTATCTTCGATGCAACCGAGGGCGGCATTCTTCGGAAAATAGGGCGTGCCTTCCAGGCGCATGGAAAGTCCCCATTCACCATCAAAGGTAATCATGACGGGTACTTTTGAATTCTTCTGTGCTATATTCGTCAGTATCGCCTGTTCTTCGGGCGTGCCTTCGGCGAACAGCAGTCCGCCAATCTTATACTTCTTAACCAGATCGCGTATCTGTTTCTTTTTCTGTTTATCCGCTTTGGCAGGGAAGGTGGTGACGATCAACTGCCCCACTTTCTCTTGCAGGCTTAAACCTGCAAATACGGAATCGACCCATTGTCTGCAACGGGCATCCGCCGCCGAAGGAAGAAAGGGAGCTTCCGTCTGTGCACAAAGCAATGGCACATTGCCCCAGAAAAGGGTAATCAACAATAAGAGAAGGGTTCTCTTCATTTTATTTATCATTTAGTCTATTAATTTTCATTCATAACGGAGCGGGGTTGAATCAAATGATAATTACTGAGTATCTCAATTAATTAAGCGGACTATCTCCATTCCCCTCCTCCAGTCGGAGGAGGGGTGCCCAAAGGGCGGGGTGGTAGGTGAGAAAAGAATTCCTTAATCTTCTTATTAATAGGTATTTTATTGCTTGCCTACCACCTCCCCCTACGGGTACTCCTCCTCCGACTGGAGGAGGAGAATTGAGATAGTACTGTTTATTATTTGCTTTCTTTTCAGTTTCACTCCTTTTCGCCCGCTTCCGTCAATGTCAGTTTCAACGTACCGACATAAATTCCACTCTTCCCGGTATGTAATACGGGCACATCCTTACCGTCTTTATTCAAATAAATAGCCGGTTCTTTCATGAAGGTATGTGTATGTCCGCCCAGAATGGCATCAATATGATTCGTTTTCTGTGCCAGCTCCACATCACAGGGAGCGTTTTTCAGCTGATAACCGAGATGGGACAGGCAGATGATGACATCACACTGTTCCTGATTCTTCAGTATATCCACCGTTTTCTGAGCCACTTCGATGGGATCGTTATAAACCACCCCTTCGCATTTATCAGCCTGCACCAGTCCTTCCATCTTCGGGGCAAGACCGAATACGCCTATCTTCAACCCATTACGGTTAAGAGTGATATAAGGTTTTACCAATCCTTCCAGCACTGTGCCCGTCATGTCATAGTTGGCACATACCACCGGAAAGTTTGCCATGCGGAACAAACGCGCCATATTCTCCAAACCGAAATCAAATTCATGATTTCCGATTGTCATGGCGTCATAGCCCATAAGGTTCATCATTTTGATTTCCACTTCACCTTGAAACAGATTATAATAAGGTGTTCCCTGGGAGATATCCCCACAGTCGAACAGCAACAAGTCCGGATTAACCTTACGCGCCTCCTTAACGAAAGTAGAGCGGCGCACTGTTCCACCCATACCGGCATAACGGTCGGCAGCATGTGCGGCAATGGGTTCGATGCGGCTGTGCGTATCACTTGTCTGCAAAATCACCAGTTGTTTGGTGTCCTGGGCCGACTCGGGGGCTACCAGGCAGAGAGGTTCTTCAAGAATCTCTCTGGTTGACTGTTGTGCTGATACCGGGAACAGGCAGCCAACCGCCAATAATAAAAGAATATATCGTTTCATGAATGATAAATTTAGAATTAGTTTACTGTTATCCTACCTTCCAGACGGGAAGTAATCTTCTTTCCTGCAGCCGTCTGACGTTCTACGTAGTCCATGAACAAGCCGCGCAAGGTAGCGCCTTCCGGACATTCCCGTTTTTCTGCTTGCGGTAAGGCGATCATGCCGTCATTTCCGTCAGCCAGATAATCAATAGTAGCGATGGTGTAGAGTTGCTCGTCCTCTACCGGGCGACCGCCAACCGTGCCTTGCAGCAGTTTTCCGTCTTTCGTTATCACAAGTTGCACTCCACTGACCCCTTCGCCATGACGCACTGCAATATTATTAAACAATTCTTTCAGATAAACGCCTTTTATGGTCAGCACACAAAGGGAGTTTTCAAAAGGCAATATTTCATAGATGTTTTCGCAGGTAATGGGACCTTCAGTCAGGACATTACGCAGCCCTCCCATATTTATCAATCCCATATCGGCAGGCTTGCCCAGCACCTTTCCGGCAGCATTACGCAATACATCAGCCACCAGGTTGGAAAGCAGGCTCTCGGGAGCTCCCTTGTCCATACTCATTTCCGCTGTACCTACCACGCGATACATGATACTGTCAACTTTTGCCTTATACGGAGCAAGCAGTGCTACCGCCTCAGCATCGGGGCTTACATCCCAGGTGGAGTCAATCGCTACCATCGTACCTTCAGTTTTTGTCACTTCATACGCAGAGTGACAAGAACTTAGCAGAAATGCAACTGCCAAGAGTACACCGGGAATAAATTTCAAGGTCATTCTTTTCATTTTGTTCGGGTTTTTAAATTGCTACAAATATAAGGATTTGTCTTTCTTTTCACGTCTCGAAGGAAAGAAAAAAGAAAAGTTTTTCCGTTTCTGGAACGGAGATGAACACTTACTTACATATCCAAGCCAAACAAACATTTTTTCACCTTCGATGCAACTTTCATCCCCCTTTCTTCGTCTAACTAATAACAAACAACCTGAAAACAGGACAGGCCATTCTGAAGTAAGGAACTAAAATCATAAAATCATTATGAAAAGATTATGTATAGCCATACTGCTGGGCAGCATGGTACAGGGAGTTTTTGCACAAAAAATAGAGATTAAAGGCACTGTACGCAGTGCCGCAAACAGCGAAGCTGTGGAATTCGTGAATGTAGTACTGCAAACTGTTGATTCCACATTTGTAACCGGCGTATCCACCAACAATGAAGGAAACTTCAACCTCAACAAAATAGATGCAGGAGATTACCGACTGGTACTTTCCAGTGTAGGATACACCACACAATACATCACTCTGGATGGAATAAAACGCAACACGAACCTGGGAGATATTTTTCTGGAAGACGACGCCATTGCATTGGAAGGCGTAACCATCAGTGGTTCCAGCCAAATCAGCCGTCCCGACCGGAAGCTGGTATTCCCGTCCGAACGCCAGATGAAAGTCTCTACCAACGGAGTGAACTTATTGCAGGAAATGATGCTTCCGCGCATTCTGGTCAACCCGATGAACAATGAAATCGGGATATCCGGCGGCGGCGAACTGCAACTACGCATCAATGGAGCCAAAGCGGACATCAACGAAATAAAAGCACTACGCCCTGCCGACATCATCCGTATAGAATATCATGACAATCCGGGACTGCGCTATGGCAACGCCGAAATTGTGCTCGACTACATCGTACGCCGCCCCGACACGGGCGGAAACTTCGGAACCGACCTCAGCCAGGGTATTAATGCAATGTGGGGAAATTACAACGTATTCGGCAAAGTCAACCATAAGAAATCAGAATTCGGCCTTTCTTATTATATGGGGCCCCGCGATTTCTACGGAATGTACCGGGACAATGAAGAAAACTTCCATCTGGCAGACGGCAGCAACATCCAACGGGTGGAACGCGGTGAACCCAGCCATGCCATGTTATTCATGCAGAATCTAAACGTGAATTACAGCCTTCAAGCCTCTAAGAACTCCCTGTTCAGCGCCACATTCCGTCTGCGCGGAAACAATCAGCCGAACTGGGACTATCAGGGAGTGCTCTATAACGTCAATGATGAAACGGATATGGTAAATATGACAGACCGCACCAAGAATAGCTGGGCCCGCCCTTCTTTAGACCTCTACTACCAGCAGAATCTGAAAAACAAACAAACATTAGTGTTCAACCTGGTGGGAACCTATAACCGTGAAAAGTCACACCGCATCTATCAGGAAAGCCTGAAAGATGAGATGCTTACCGATATCAACAATGATGTATTGGGGAACAAATACTCACTGATTGGAGAAGCTATTTATGAAAAACAGTTTTCAAAGGGAAACGCTCTGAGTTTCGGTTTGCAGCACACGCAGTCTTATTCTAACAATGAATACCGGAACGGGCACAATTACGACACGAAGATGCACCAGGGAAATACGTATATCTTTAGCGAATACCGCGGAAAGATAAATAAGCTGGATTATCGGTTCGGACTCAGTCTGACCCGCTTCTACTACAACCAGAGTGGCAATGACAAATCTTCCAAGAAGTACAGTGTAAACCCGAAAGCCGTGTTGCATTATACCTTCTCCAACCATTCATTTCTTCGTTGGAAAGCCGAAGTCTTCAACGCTATTCCTTCGTTGAGCGATTTGAGTGCGACAGAACAAACGGTAGACTCTTTCCAGATACGGCGCGGCAATCCGAACCTGAAAGCCTATCTGTGTTACCGGACAGAATTGACGTATGAATGGAAGAAAGGCATTTTCTACAGTAACCTTTGGGGAGCATATGATTATCGCCCCAATGCCATCATGGACGAAAAATATCAGGAAGGTAACAAGATAATACAGACATGGAACAACCAGAAAGACTGGCAGAAAGTTTCCGGACGCCTTATGCTCCGGGTAGGTCCACTTTGGGATATGTTGCAGTTTTCATTTACAGGCGGTGTAAACCATTATATGAGCAATGGCAACAACTACTCCCACACTTATACCAACTGGTATTATGAAGCACAGGCTTCTTTCAACTACAAGCGTTTCTCCCTGTTCTGGCAGATAAATACCAACTGGAATAACTTCTGGGGAGAAACCTTGTCGGGTGGAGAGAATATTCAGATGCTGGGCGTATACTATAAGCACAAGGACTTGAGGGTAGGAGTCGGCGCTTTCAATCCGTTCACAGACAACTATAAGGTACAGAATGAGAATTGGAACCGTTTCGCCTCCTACAAGACTAAAAGCTATATAAAGGAAAGCGCACAGATGCTTCTTGTCAGCCTGTCCTACAACTTCTCCTTCGGACGCAAATTCAAGGGAATACAGAGGAAGGTGCACAACAGCGATAACGATTCGGGAGTAATGAGTACGGGGAAATAAGGGTGACTTTTGACTTCACCCTCTTACATTCCTTTACTGATCTCTCCGTCCACCATATGCACCGTGCGGTCTGTGATCCGCGCCAGTCCTTCATCGTGGGTGACAATGACGAATGTCTGTCCGAGACGGCTGCGAAGGTCAAAAAACAACTGATGCAGTTCTTCCTTGTTATGGGTGTCAAGACTACCCGAAGGTTCATCGGCCAATACCACAGCGGGGTGGTTAATAAGGGCGCGGGCTACGGCCACACGTTGTTTTTCCCCACCGGAAAGCTCATTCGGTTTATGTCCGGCACGGTCTGCCAAGCCCATAAATTCCAGTAACTCCAGGGCGGAAACTGTCGCCTCTTTCTGTCCCACACCGGCAATGAAAGCAGGTATCATCACATTCTCCAATGCAGTGAACTCCGGTAAGAGTTGGTGGAATTGGAATACAAAACCGATATGTTTGTTACGGAAAGCTGATAACTCCTTCTCCTTCATCCGGCTGACCAGCGTACCGTCAATAGCTATCGTTCCGCTGTCAGGGGCATCCAGTGTCCCCATAATCTGGAGTAAGGTAGTCTTTCCCGCTCCACTCGGACCGACAATGCTGACAATCTCTCCTTTATCTATATTCAGGTCGATTCCCCGCAAAACTTGCAGAGTACCGAAACTCTTGGTTATTCCTTCTAATCGTATCATACTTATAATCTTTTCAACACATATTCCGCAAGATAGCATCCGAACACCGCCGGCATATAGCTGACCGTTCCGCACGTCGATTTCTTATTCATTTCATCTTCCGTCAGCAACACCGCTTTCGGATCCGCCTGCTCCGTACTGAACACTACCGGCAACTTACGCCTAATGCCCATTTTCTGCAACCGCTTCCTGACGGCCTTGCTTAACCCGCAATGATACGTGTCCCATATATCCGCAAAGCGCACCTGGGTAATATCGCTTTTCGCCCCGGCACCCATACTTGAAACAATCTTTATGCGTCGCTTTAAGGTTTCTGCAATCAGATGGCACTTCGGGGCCAATGTGTCGATGGCATCCACTACAAAATCGTAAGATGCCGCATCCAGCAGTTCGGGAATATTTTCATCTTTCAGAAATACAGGCAGCACCGTCAGTTCAATCTCCGGATTAATATCGCGGAAACGCTTCTCCAATATCTCTGCCTTGCTTTGTCCCAAAGTAGAATGTAAGGCCGGAAGCTGGCGGTTTATATTGGTAGGCTGCACTGTGTCCGCATCCACAATCGTCATGCGCCCCACTCCGGCACGGCAAATCATTTCCGCCGCATACGCTCCCACTCCACCGAGCCCCACAACAAGCACATGTGCCTGCCGCAGCCGCTCCATCTTCTCCTCACCTAACAGAATACAGGTCCTTTGTCGCCAATCCTCCATCTCACTATCACTTTATCATTTTATCTCCTCTTCCTAATTACTCTTCTTAAACCATTTATAGAACCACTTGCCCACCTTTTCGTAATGCTGGTCTTCATTATTTCCGCGTGGATTGGAGAAAGACAACATATCTTGCGGTTCTCCCAGCTGGTCAGGATAAAGCACTATCAAACTATTGTTGGCAAAGTATTTTCCTAACTGGGCGGGAAGTTTCTCGAATGCAGGATCATAGGAAATAGAACCACGACGGGCGCTGATAATTACCAGTAAGTGGTCATAATTCACCTGCCCGGTCAGCAACAACAGGTCTCCCCAATCATCCAAACGGGAAAATTCGGTAGGTGTTGCGCCATACCGCTTCTTCACCAGCATCTGCAAAAGCACTGTTGTTTCCTCATTGGCAAAGAAGTGTACCCGGCATCCTAATGTATTCCCCATCCGGCAGAAATGTTCTACCCACTTCTGGAAGCCCGCCTCGTATTCCGCTTTCGGCGGGACGGCGACATTAATTCTGCGTATCGTATTGATAGGCATCAGGAATTTGGCAATCATCACCTCCCGGTGCAAACCTTTCAGCAAGTTCTCTGCCAGCATACCGAAGAAGGAATCCACGATATTCACCTTGCGGTGCAGACCGATAACCACATCCGTCACTCCGTGTTCTTTAGCTGTATGTATAATGCCCGAAGCGATATTCAGGTCATAACGGCTAATCAGTTTTAACGGAACATCCGCCGACGCCGTTATCATCGCCGCTTTTTCCAGATAGCGCTTACCGCGAAGTTCCAGAGCTTCCGAAGCATTGTTATCATTAATTACATTCAATGCCAGGAGGTTATCCCTCTGCTTCGGATCACGTATCACTAACGACAAGTTTACGAGGTCTTCAATCGTATCGGGATTGGCCACCGGTATCAGAATCTTTTCCAATTCCGCCGGCCGGTTTTCCGCTTCCAAATGGGCTTCATCAATAGCAATCTTACGGGCGGCACGCTCAGTAATGAACGAACTCACCACACAGGTCACAAGAATAAGTAATACCGTACCATTCAGCACATCATCATTCAGCAGACGCTCGCCATTGGGCAATATGATGTTATAGCCCACCAACACCGCAGCCAACGTAGCCGCAGCCTGCGCATTACTCAGCCCATACATCAGTTCCCGTTCAATGGCACCCATCTTATAGATTTTCTGTGTCAGCCAACAGGCAATCCATTTACCCGTCAATGCCACCACAATCATCACACCCGCCACTTTCAATGCATCGCCATGACCAAAAATCACGTGTATATCAATCAACATCCCCACCCCAATCAGGAAGTAAGGAATGAACAGCGCATTACCTACAAACTCCAAATGATTCATCAACGGAGAGACATGCGGAATAAGCCGGTTCAGCACCAGCCCTGCAAGGAAAGCACCGAGAATACCTTCCATCCCGACAAATTCCATCAATCCCGCTCCCAGGAACACCATGGCAAGCACAAAGATGAATTGCATTACATTGTCGTCATACCGACGGAAAAACCAACGGCCGATGCGGGGGAAGAAATACATAATCAATCCACCCAGAAAGATAACCTTAATGACCAGCCACACCCAGAACAGCCCGTCAGATTCGCCCTTGAACATACCTCCTACCACAGCCAGCACCAGCAAAGTCAGTGTATCCGTTACCGCCGTACCTCCCACCGCAATGCTCACACTACGATGCCGGGACACACCATACCGGATAACGATAGGATATGCCACCAACGTATGGGACGCATACATACTTGCCAGCAGAACCGAAGTAATAAAACTGTATTTCAGATAGGCCATATTCGTCACCAATCCAATCCCTATCGGAATGATGAATGCCAGTAAGCCCAGCACAACCGCCTTTCCACGATTCTGTTTAAAATCCGACATATTCATCTCCAGACCGGCCAGAAACATGATATAGTATAACCCCACTTTACCGAACAGTTCGAAACTGCTGTCCCTTGCCAGAATATTGAACCCATGCTCACCAATCACCAATCCTGCCAATATCATACCGATGATATGTGGAATACGGAGCCTATTCAGCAAAATAGGAGCAAACAGAATGATGAGGAGTACAAGGAGAAATATCCATGTAGGGTCAGTTATCGGGAGTTTCAGACTGAAGTCAAATAAGTCCATGGGCTTCAAGTTTTAGGTTTACGATGCAAAATAACAAAAAACTTTTCATTTTATACGTTGTCATACAGCAAATTGTTATAAATTTGCAGCCAATTCTATCGTTTTTAAGGTAGAAGAACATTTTTATAAACTTAATAAAAAACAAAAGAAAATGAAAGTAGCTATTGTTGGAGCAAGCGGAGCCGTGGGACAGGAGTTCCTGCGTGTGCTCGATGAAAGAAATTTCCCGTTGGATGAGTTAGTGTTGTTCGGCTCTAAACGCAGTGCCGGAACAAAATACACATTCCGCGGTAAACAGATCGAGGTAAAACTCTTGCAACACAACGATGACTTTAAAGGGGTTGATATCGCTTTCACTTCCGCAGGCGCAGGCACCTCTAAAGAGTTCGCCGAAACCATTACCAAGTACGGAGCCGTGATGATCGACAATTCCAGCGCTTTCCGTATGGACGCCGATGTGCCTTTGGTTGTACCCGAGGTAAATGCCGCTGACGCCAAAGACCGTCCGCGCGGTGTTATCGCCAACCCTAACTGTACTACTATCCAAATGGTAGTGGCGCTGAAAGCCATCGAACAGCTTTCTCATATAAAGACAGTACACGTATCTACGTATCAGGCTGCCAGCGGTGCAGGCGCCGCCGCCATGGATGAGTTGTACGAGCAATATCGCCAAGTATTGGCCGGTGAACCTGTCACGGTCGAGAAATTTGCCTATCAGTTGGCCTTCAACCTGATTCCCCAGATTGATGTGTTCACCGAAAACGGATACACCAAAGAGGAAATGAAGATGTACAATGAAACGCGTAAGATTATGCATTCCGACATCAAAGTCAGTGCAACCTGCGTTCGTGTACCCGCTCTCCGCTCCCACTCGGAAAGCATCTGGGTGGAAACAGAACGCCCTATCTCCATCGAGGAAGCGCGCGAAGCGTTTGCCAAGGGCGACGGACTGGTATTAATGGACAACCCGGCAGAAAAAGAATACCCGATGCCGTTGTTCCTCGCTGGAAAAGACCCTGTATACGTAGGCCGTATCCGTAAGGACCTCAGCAACGAGAACGGACTGACCTTCTGGATTGTAGGAGACCAAATCAAGAAAGGCGCCGCATTGAACGCCGTTCAGATTGCAGAATATCTGGTTAAAGAAAACGCTCTTTAAAAGAGCAACTTATATCAATAAAAAGACGGGGAAAACCCCGTTTTTTTATTGATAACCATCGTAAACTTTCTTACCCATAAACACATATCCCGTTCCCTCATACTTTGTTCCTGAAAGCTCGGAATGAATATAACCGTTTCTTTCCACGAGTATCGTATGATAGATAGCCCGTTCCGGATTCTTTCTGGAATAAAACAGAATGCGCCGATTATCCGCTGTATAAGAAATAATACTGTCAGTCTCCGTTTTCTCCCATTTCAGTCCTTTCAGCTTCCGCCTCAAGTAGCGTTGCATCAAATAGGTACGATGCCACGTCCCTCCCTTTTTGGAAACAAAAGGCTTACCGTCCAGCAAAGCGTTGGCATCATCATAGCAAGCAACGAAAAGATGGTTATCCGGAGAAGCCGCCAGCCATTGTTTCAACTTATTGCCATACCGTTTATCATCCCAATTGTAATTGCTATCGATAAAGGAAATCCTTTTCACATACCCGGGTATTTCAGTATTGGCATCCATAAAGCCGAATATGAAGTTTCCACCGCCGCTATGACTGTTCAGCTCTATATGCGGATTATATTCTGAAAAGAGAGCGAGGAGATATTCTACCGTTTCCTTGATTTTGTAATCACGCATCGGCCCGGCCTTTCTCCAGCGTCCCCAACTTTTGGAATCGGCTTCCAAATAGACGGTTACCCAGTTACAATCACGGGCCGTAGCCCTAAGATAGCGTGTTTGGGCCCCGATATTCTGTATATGGAAGTGCCAGTCATCTCCCTCTTCCGGCGCTTTGCCTATCGTCCATGCCGTACTGTTGCCATTAGGCAAGGCATATAGTACGAGTTTGGTCGGTTTATTCCCGTCAAATAAAGATTCCGAAGGCGCATTGATATGGATATTGACTCCCGGAGCATAAACAAAAATCTTTTCCTGCTCGCCGGAAATGGGATTTACGGCAAATCCGGGTAACCGGTTACCAGGCTCCGCCTTTTCTTGCAACAATGTACCCTGACCGTTCGCTTGGATACAAAACAGGAAACATCCGATAAAAACTAAAGAAAACAAACGCTTCATATCATGTATATAAGAAAAATGCGTAGCCGGATATGACAAGCCGGCTACGCATCAAATGATTCAATCTTAATTAATCAACATCCCACCATACATTATTCTGTATGCTGTTCGTTCCACCCATACGGCTTTCGGCCTCTTTTACGTTAGCCGCATTGACCGTATACTCTGAAGACGGATAATAGATACGCTTAACATACGCGTTCGGAGTATTGTTGGCCTGGTCGGCAGGATTCATAGTGAACACACTTGAACTTACACTTGCAAACGGCATGAGCGTAGGCTTATGGAACTGGCGATGATCGGCCCAAGTTTCAAAAGAACATTCCTGGAATTGGGCAATATATTTTTGGGTAAGAATCTTATCCATATGCGTATTGCAATCGCCTGTTGTATCATCATATTTGGCGGTAGTCCCATAATAATTAGGAGCGGTAGAGGCCAGATAGTCCGTAATCACCGCTTCCGGAATATCAAACTCAGCCATATTTGAGCGTACGCCTGCTTCATAGGCATCCTTGGCATTACCGGCGATAAGGCCGCGCTCAATGGCAATCGCTTTCAGGAAGCACAATTCACTATATTTGAATAATTGATATTTTCTGTCGATCGTACCATAGTACCAAGGACCGATTTTTGCAAAGTTGCTGACGAACTGTCCGTTATCCATCGCAGCACCCACTGCGGATGTTACGTGTCCCGGGTCTGTTCCGTCCCAATTGCCTTTCATTGCCGGGTCCTGAGGATCGTCAATCATACCGGCAGGCTCAAACTGAATCGGAGCGCGGGGGTCAACCGTAGCAGGAGCATTTTTGGCAGCGATAATCGCTTCGGTTATATTTGCATTGTTGACACGGTCGGCAGCCGTAGGCCACGCTTGTCCGCCGATACCCGTTACAAGACGCTTGTAGGCAGTCGACATGTGCATTACGGCAGAGCCCTTATGATAGTAAATAGGATTCTGCGAGAACTTATCTTCGCCTTGTTTCATATAAGCGGCATCATCTTCACCGGCAAATACTCCGGCCGTAATGGCGGCTTCCGCTTCCGTTTTCGCCTTAGCGGCATCCACATCGGAGATACGGACGGCCATACGCAAACGGATAGAATTGGCAAACTTTTTCCATTTTGCGGCATCACCGCCATAAATAAGGTCATAAGAACCTACATTGTTAGCGGCCGATTCGTCCAGCTTACTTACCGCATCTTTCAATTCATCGAATATCGTGTAGTAGATATCTTTTTGCGTATCATATTTAGGCTGGTCTATATCATCGGCAGCTTCCGAATAAGGAACATCACCGATACAATTGGTCAGACGCAACATTACATAAGCCTTCCAGATGCGTGCCATCTGAACCACATTATTATAAATAGGTTTGTCCTCATTGGCGCTAATCAGAGAGTTGGCGTTTGTGAGTACCGTATAGCTCAAATTCCACAAATCGTCAATGTATCGGGAGTCAATGTTATAGTCGGAGGCCGACAGACCGTCGTTTGCCGAATATTCGCAGAGCGTACTGATCATCAGCTGGTCTATCTGCTGCCACTGATTGGCATACGGAATACCGCGTCCCTGGATAAATATCAACTGGAACTTAGGATCGACCGAACCCGGAGTAGGATTGTTAGGGTCGGTATTCATGTTGTCGAAATCGCCGGTACAACCCGCGAAGGCCATTGAGATACCAACGATGCTTATAATTGTTTTAAATAACTTATTCATATTATTATCCTTTTATGGGTTAGAATGTAACATTAAGATTGAAACCAAATGAACGGGTAGAAGGCAGAGATGCCGTTTCTATACCCTGTCCGTTGCCAGTAGAGTATGTACATTCAGGGTCAAATCCCGGAAGATTATTGTACAGGAAGCATACATTGTTAGCCACGGCACTGAGCTTGAGACCTCTGATAATGGTTTTTGCAAACCATTTGTCGGGTAATGTCCAAGTCAGATTCAGCTCGCGCAAACGTACGTTCGTTGTATCATAGATATAATTCCCGATATTGCCGTAGAACTGTCCCCAATAAGTAGTAGGGTCAAGTTCAACCGTATTCGGCAGTCCGGTATTTACATTCACGCCTTGGGAAATAAGTCCCTTACCGGTAGTATAGTATTCCTCACGTCCGGCAACCGTTTCTTTGGTCTGACCGTTGGATTGCAAACGCATCATGGATTGCAGATATACATCGCCGCCGTAACGCACATCAATCAAGAAACCGAATGACAAGTTTTTCCAGCGTAATGTAGAACCGATACCGGCCGTCCAATCCGGATTCATATTACCCGATACGCGTAATGTGTTATCAACGATATACTTACCGTCGTCACCTACCAAACGGTTTCCGTTATCGTCATACTTAAATCCGTTCGTATAAATCTGTCCGTAAGGTTCGCCAACCGTAGCTCTTACATAACAGTTCTGTCCCATAGGTTGAGCCAAAGTGATAGACTCTACCCCTTCGGTAAGCTCAACAATCTTGGAAGAGTTCTTTGCAAAATTCACCCATACGTTCCAATCCCAGTCCTTCGTACGGACAGGTACGGCATTCACCTGAAGTTCCCAGCCCCAGTTGTCTACGCGTCCGGCATTGATATACTTAGCACTGTATCCGGATGTAATGGACGAAGGCATGGAGATGATTTGATTGTATGCGCGTTTGTCATAATAAGTAACGTCAAAGCCCAAACGGTTATCAAAGAAACGGACATCGGCACCGAATTCCATGGATTTGATAATCTCCGGTTTCAAATTAGCATTGGTCTTTGTCGAAGGTTCCGCTACACCCATCTGCCCACCTGCCATGTTGGAAACGGTAGACAGTACAGACAATAACTGATAAGGATCCGTATCATTTCCGGCTTCGGCATAAGATGCACGCAACTTACCGAAAGAAATCCATTCGGGAACATTCACCTTGAACTTAGTCAACATGTCGGTTACAGCCCAACCCAAAGAGAATGACGGATATAAGAACGAGCGGTTATTCTTCGGAAGAGTGGAAGACCAGTCGTTACGTACCGTCACATCGAAGAACAAATAATTATCCCAAGACAACTGTCCCAATGCATACAGGGATTGAACTTCCTTCTGTGAATTATAAGTCGACGTTGTTTGCGATATGCCATTCTGGATAGTATAGAGCTCCGGAATATTCAAGCCTTCGGCCGTAGCAACAAAAGTATTGTATTTACGGTTCATCTTATTACCGCCTACCGAAAGAGAACCGGAGAATTTAGAATCGGCGATATTGTCTTTCTGGGCCGTTACCAGGAAATCCACATTATATTCGGTCATATTATATTGTCCCGTAGAGAAACGGCCATCGCTATAACCGGAACTTGAAATCAATCCGTGACGTATCCATTTTTCTGTTTTCTTGCCATAAGTATCGCCACCGAAACGTACCATAGCCTTTAACCAACTGCTGATATCATACGTCAAGGAAGCAAAACCGTTGACGCGGTTCGTAACATCCTGGTTACCGGTAAGTGAAGTAGCGGCATACGGGTTATTTACGACTGTAAGCGGCTTGGAATACCAATCCAGAATATTGCCCTCTTCATCGAAAATATTTTTCATCTCGTGCAGATTAATGCTGCGGGGAGTATAAATCAATGCAAAAATAGGGTTAAAACCGGATGCGGAGAATTCCGGTCTTCCTTTACCTTTTTGATAAGTATAGTTCACCTTGGCATCAAGAGTAAGGTTCTTGATAATTTCACCGCCGGCACGAACCGAGAAATTATTCTTACTCAAACTGTTATTGGGAATAACCCCTTTACGTGTCGTATTGGAAAGTCCTACGCGATAATTCATCTTGGCCGCCGAACCCGTTACATCTACGGAGTTCGTCCAGGATGTACCCGTATTCATGAAATCCGAGAAATCATTGTTCTTAGCTTCCAAAGGACGGGTCTGCCCTGTCCAGTCGGTAACAACCGTACCCATTTTCGGACCCCAAGAGTTACGGGAAGTAATATCGAACGCTCCTCCCGTACCCTGACCGTATTCATTCTGGAACTCAGGCTGAATCATCACATTCTCAAAAGTGAAATTGCTATTGTAAGAAACCAGCGTTTTACCACCTTGTCCCTTCTTGGTAGTAACCAGGATAACACCGTTACCACCGCGTGAACCATACAGAGCGGTAGCCGAAGGGCCTTTCAATACAGAGATGGATTCAACATCATCGGGATTCAGCATTGACAATCCGTCACCGGTATCCGAGAATCCTGTACCCCAAGAGTTGGTAGTGGCATCGTCCACACCCTGAGTATTATCGAACGGCACACCGTCCACTACGACCAAAGGCATGTTATTACCGGAAATAGAGTTGTTACCGCGGATAACGATACGATTGGAACCGCCGGGAATAGAAGTTGCGGAAATATTCATACCGGCAACCTTACCATTCAGTGAAGTAGCGATATTTGCAGTACGGTTCTCGATAAGAGCATCCCCCTTTACATCCTGCACGGAATAACCGAGCGCTTTCTTCTCGCGTTTCATACCCAAAGCAGTAACCACGACTTCATCCAGCGCATAATTCGTTCCGCTCAAGGTTATTTTGTATTGCGAACTGCTTGTAATAGGAACTTCCTGATTATCATATCCTATATAAGACACAACAAGCGTTTTCCCATTGGACGGAACATCCAGTGAGAACTTTCCGTCGACATCCGTTGCAACACCTACACTCGTTCCTTGTACCAGTACTGCCGCTCCGATGATAGGTTCGCCATTGGAATCTATAACAACTCCCGAAATTTTCTTTGCATGCTGTGCATTTGACGAAGTGGCATTCTGCGCGTATACACTCATTCCAGAGAAGCAACCGCCGCACATAAGCATTAAACCGGTTACCGATAGAATAAATAATCTTTTTATCAAAGTAGTCTGTGTTACCATTACATCGGCACTACTTCTTTTGTGTTCTCCATTCATAAATGATTGATGATTTTGTTGTTAATTAAAAATAGTATTCTCAAAAAAATGGATAGCGGGTAGATAAATCAGAATAGAGCTATCCTACTCTTTTTAGGACTCTTTTACTGTTCCATAGGCTTTTCTTCCGTTTAAAGGTTCATAACTACTATATTATATCTCTTTTTTCTTTAAAAGTCCAAGTCCACGAGGAACTCGGTATATATTGATTTTGAATTAAATCCGGTTAATTTCTTAACTTTGCCGGTCGTTTTAAGAGATAAATCTTGTTATTAACAAAGGTGATAAAGTATTTTGTGTACTTCACACGTAACAAAGATATATTATTATTCAATATCAAGAACATTTCTTTGCAATTTTTTAACCTTATACTTTTAAATTTGCAAAGATTACTTCTATATACCTTATATATATAAGAGTTTAAGGTTCTTCAATATTTAAAGAATGGAATTCTATCAGTCCGTTCATCGGAGTTTCTTCAATTACATCCAATCCGATTCCAAATTCACCGGCAACTTCTCTCAGTATGGCTGCATAGCTGTTGGCCAACGAACCAACGAATCGAATAGGATAGTTTTTGTAGTCGTATTGGCATACGTTTCGAGTGAAAAAGCTTCTTAAATTACTGGTTATCAGATTGAACACATAATCATCATTAGTGTAATCAGCTAAGAAATAAGAAATCGTAGAAAGAAAACGATTCGGGAAAGGACGGTTGTACACCGATTCCATCACTTCATTGGGACTGATACGGAATTTCTCAAAAAAATCTGTCATCACATACTTAGGCGCCAATCCTTTTAGAACATCAGACAGAAACATTTTACCCAGTACGGCTCCACTGCCTTCATCACCTAAGATATAACCGCCCGCTTTGACATTCTTGACTACGATTTTTCCATCATAAAAGCATGAATTAGAGCCGGTTCCCAAGATACAAGCAATGCCGGCCTCGCATTTGAACAAACCGCGGGCAGCCGCAAGAAGGTCGCTTTCCACTTGGATAGGGGTTTTGAATTGTGCTACTAATGATGCACCCAATATATTCTTTTTCTCATAAGAGGTACATCCGGCTCCATAATAATATACTTGTTCTAATTTCCTTTTGAAAAAAATCTCGGGCAACCCTAAGCGTACACTCCGGCTAATCTCCCTTCGTGTTTGGAAGAAAGGATTAAGTCCCTCGGTGAAAACACGCTGTATCAAGTGGTTATCTTCAACCAGGGCCCATTCAGTTCTTGTAGAACCACTTTCCGCAATCAGTTTCATAGGTAGTTAGTTTTAGAATTGAATACAAATATATAGTTATTTTTAATATTTCTGCGATAATTCTTCAAAAAGTTTGCTTTATGGTCTGTATCCATCATTGCGGATTACTTTTATAGAATAAAATATTTGCAAGGTGATAATTGTTTGCGCATCTGCTACCAATAAACAGCCGGTTACTTATTTTAATTCGTTAGACATCTGTTATCCTTTCGTTAGACAACTGTCTAACGCAAGGGCAACAACCGTCCGACGAATTATTGTCCGCAGCCGTAGCGATTAATGGATATACAACATACAGAAAAAAACTGTAATCCGATTTTTTAATTTATCCTGATACCATCCATGCGAATAAGAAAATCCGCCCGAGTTCCTCGTGAACTTGGAAAAGAAGAGAAAAAAAGAGAGATAACATATACAATTATGAACCTTTAAATAGAAAAACGCCTATGAAGCAATGAAAGAATCTCAGAGGATATAGTTCATTCTACCCCTCATCCATTCATTTTTTACCTAATTGGAGAAACTATTTTTATTAACAAAAAATCATCAATCACTTATGAATGAAGATCGCAAAAAAAGAGGAATTGCAAATCATAAGATCCTCATGACAGTAGCTATCTGCGCACTGTTTCTTGGCAGCGGTAACACTTTTGCTGCCCGGTCTGCTTCCCATGAAAATCATGGTATAACCGAACAGATGCAATCTGTCGCTGTAAACGTATTAGTAGTAGATGCCCAAGGAGAACCCATTATCGGTGCCAACGTCATAGAAAAAGGTACCACCAATGGTGGAATTACAGACATCAACGGAAAAATCAAAATGAATGTCAAGGCAGGAGCTATCCTGCAAATCTCTTTTGTGGGATATACCACCCAGGAAGTAAAGGCCAGTCCTAACTTGCGAGTAGTATTAAAAGATGACACCGAGTTACTGGATGAAGTAGTGGTTGTAGGATATGGTTCACAAAAGAAAGAAAATCTGACAGGAGCAGTTTCTTCTGTTAATGTAAATCAGACATTAGAAGGACGTCCCATTGCCGATATCGGCCGTGGCTTACAAGGTACCACTCCGGGTTTGTCTATCCAAGTGCCAAGCGGTGAAGTCGGTTCCGACCCGATTATCAAAATACGTGGACAGGTCGGTTCTATCGAAGGTGAGGCAACACCCTTGATTTTGCTGGATAATGTGGAAATCCCCTCTATACAGATGGTCAACCCTGATGATATAGAAAGCATTTCCGTATTGAAAGATGCCGCATCCGCTTCCATCTATGGTGCTAAAGCAGCATTCGGTGTAGTATTGATTACAACCAAAAAAGGAGCGAAAACCGACAAGGTCAATGTTTCCTACCAGGGAAATCTCTCTTTCCAGAATATGGCTAAAGAGATGAAAATGGGACAACTCAATGCTTTGGAATATAGCGTGGAAGCCATGAAGCGTTCAGGAAAGACCGTCACCGGCGGTATATCATTCTACATGACAGAGTCCGGCTTGGAACGCGCTCGCGAATGGCAAAACAAGTATGGCGGCAAATTAGGACCTGACGATCCGTATGTATACGGACGAGACTGGTATGTGGATGCCAATGGACGAAATATTGGTCTAAGGACATTTGACCCATACGATTATATGGTACGCGAATGGGCGCCGACCCACTCGCACAACGTTTCAATCAACGGAAAAAGTGGAAAAACAACTTATAATATCGGTCTGGGTTACCTGCACCAAAACGGTATGATGAAACCCGCCAAGAAAGACGATTTTACCCGTTATAACGCATCCGTACGTTTAAGTACCGAAATTAATAAATACTTGACCGTACGTGCCGGTTCTATCTTCTCTTCACGCGACAAGAGATATCCATACGCAACATCATCTACTACGGCCGACCCCTGGTTGTACTTATACCGTTGGGGACCTAACATGCCGTTAGGAGTCAATGAGGACGGAAACGACCTGCGCAGCCCATGGTCTGAAACCAAACAGGCCAATACGGCTTCACAAGTAGACAACTATCTAAACATAAGCCTGGGAACAACAGTGAATGTCACAAAAGACTGGAAGTTTGATTTCGATTATACTTACGCCAGCGAAACAGGTGTCATCAAAAGACCGGGAACCCGTTACAGCGCAGCCAATGCATGGATGGCAGGTACATTAAAAACAGATGCGGCAGGCAACCAAATCTATGTAAACGATTTAGGCCAGCAGGTAGCAGCAACCGCAGAAGGCGCGATGCCGGCATATGAATTGCCATATCAAGAGTACACGGCTCACGGCGCCAACCCCGACCACATTTATAGAAAATCTTCGGGAGCCCGTCGCCATACTTTCAATGCCACAACAGATTATAACTGGCAATTGAATGATGACAACAATTTCAAATTCTTGCTCGGTATGAACTTGGTGACTTACGATTATGAAGATAACTGGTCACAAATTACGGACTTAACCGATATTACCAATCCCCAGTTTGATCTCGCCGTAGGTACTCAAACAGCAAGCGGTAACCAAAAGTGGGAAGGCCAAATGGGTTATTTCGGTCGTATCAACTACAACTATAAAGAAAAATATCTGTTGGAAGCCAATCTGCGCTATGACGGTACATCCAAGTTCCCGTCCGGAATGAAATGGCGTTGGTTCCCCTCATTCTCTGCCGGCTGGCGTTTGAGCGAAGAGGCTTTCATGGAATGGGCAAAACCGACACTCAACTCTTTCAAAATCCGCGGTTCATGGGGTATTATCGGTGACCAGACCGTAGATAACGGCTTATATGTGTCTTCTCTGGGTACAGGACAAGTTAGCTGGTTAGGCGCCGACGGACAGAAATTATTCTATCGCGGTACCCCGACAGCCGTAGCAACTTCCATTACTTGGCAAGACATCGCTACACTGGACTTAGGCTTCGACGCACGCTTCTTCCACGGTGATTTCGGCGTTACCTTTGACTGGTATCAACGTGATACGCGTAATATGATTGTTCCGGGCGCGGGCGTAGCCTATACTTTCGGCGCCGCAGCTCCTAAAGGAAATTACGGTTCTTTAAGAACACGCGGCTGGGAAGTTTCATTAGACTACAACCATCGCTTTAATAACGGCTTGGGTATCAACGCCATGTTTACATTATCCGACGCCCAAACAGAAATCACAGAATACAGTGACACCCGTTTAATCAGTGATTATTATGTGGGCAAGAAGTATGGCGAAATATGGGGTTACAGAACCGAACGCTTATACCAGAAAGATGATTTCGTATACGATAATAACGGCGAGTTAGTAACCGTATGGGCATTAAATGGAAAAGAAGTGGCGGCAGGAACTGCCGGCGCCAAAGAAATGAACAAATTGAAAGATCCGAACGGAGTATATCAAGACTTCCTGCAATCGGGTGACTTCAAATTCGGTCCGGGTGATGTGAAATACGCCGATTTAAACGATGACGGTAAATTAGGTAATGGCGCAGGTACGGTAGATGATCCGGGAGATAAAGAAGTAATCGGTAATGAAACACCGAGATTCGAATATGGTATCCGTTTAGGAGCAGACTATAAAGGTTTCGACCTTTCTGTCTTCATGCAAGGAGTAGGCAAGCGTCAGATATGGGGTAACGGTTTCTTGGCTATCCCCGGCTACAATACCGCCGATGGCGCTCTTCCCGATGCTATCGCAAGCGACTACTGGACTGAAGATAATCCCGGAGCATTCTATGCGCGCCCGTGGAACCAAGCCGGTTCAAACGATGCTTATAACTATTACAAACAGTCTCGTTATCTATTAAACATGTCTTATTTCCGTATCAAGAATATCACATTAGGTTATTCTCTTCCGGAAAATATCATCAAAAAGGTACGCATGCAAAAAGCACGTATCTATCTGGCATTGGAAAACTTCTTTACATTTGACAAGTTGAACGGACTCCCCATCGATCCGGAAGCCATCTCAGGTTATTCCATGTTCGACACAGAGAACTACAACAGTGGCCGTACAGGTGTGGGAACTCCAACTTTCAAGAGTGTATCAGTAGGTGTACAGTTGAACTTCTAATAAACAGAATTATATGAAAAAATATATATTTACTTTACTTTCTGCCGCAACCTTTATAATAAGCGGATGCGACTCGGTTCTGGAACGTCCGGTGCTGACGAAACCATTGGATGAAACATATGGAAAGACCGATACTGAATATCGGTTGTATGTTAACGAAGCATACCCCGTTTATTTTGTAGGGTATAACAGCAGTTGGGGTAGCGCCTACGCTCCTCTGAGAGGATATAATTTTTCTGACGACAACGCGTCATCGGGAAAACAGACTTCCTTTGAAAATACGATTCCTACCAGTCGCGGCAGCTACAATACCAGCGACCTTGCCAATTCATGGATTACCCAATACGCAGCCGGCAACTGGAACTTTGCCTGGGTACGTAAATGGAATATAATGATTGACAAGTTGGAGCAGTATAAAAGTGTCTTAGAAGAAGAAACTTACAATCATTGGATGGGAGTAGCCCGGTTCTTCCGCGGTTTTGAATACTGCCGTTTAGTGGAAACCTTTGGCGATGTGCCTTATTACAGCAAGTCCATCACCGATGCGGATACCGATGAAATGTACAAAGACCGTACTCCGCGTAATGAAGTAATGGGATATGTATACGAAGATTTTGATTTTGCACTAAACAACATCCGCAAAAATGACGGTACCCAATATCTGAACAGATATATCGCTGCCGGTTTCATCAGCCGCCTGATGTTATTTGAAGGAACTTGGCAGAAATATCACAAAAGCGATACCGAACTTGCCAAAAAATACCTGACGCAAGCAAAAGAGGCAGGTGAACTGGTATTGGGCAACAACCAGTGGCAAATCTCCAGTGACTTCAAGAGCCTGTTCGGTTCGATGGATTTGAGCGGAAACAAAGAAGTTTTAATGTACAGACACTATGATGCTGGTGTCAGCGTAACCCACTGTGTGGCCTCTTACTCCAACGGTGCGGAAAGTCAAGGCGGCGCCACTCTGGCATTAGCGAAATCATTCATCTGCAATGACGGTAAAGTATACCAAAACTCAACTCTTGCGGATGCGGACAACCTTGATATCGAGAATATGGCTAAAACCCGCGACCCGCGTTTTGAGGCGACATTTTGGGACGAGCCGCGCATTCAAGCCGGTACACTGCTTTACAGTTGGAAATTCATAGACCGTGTCGGCCCCACTTATTTCGGCGGTACCTATCCTGCCCAATATGGCAGTATGACTAATACAAACGACTATCCGGTCATGCGTCTGGCAGAGGTAATGTTGAACTGGCTGGAAGCTAAAGCAGAATTGGCGTTAATGGGTGGTGAGCTTGTTACACAAGACGATATCGATAATACAATCAATAAGATTCGCGACCGTCCTCTTGATGAAACCGCTATCAGCAAAGGTTTACAGAAAACACGACACATGCAACTGGCTGAGATAACAGACAATTTCGACCCCGCACGAGATAAGGGAGATTTAGTAGCCGGTGACTATGCCGTAGATCCGTTAATTTGGGAAATTCGCCGTGAACGCCGAATGGAGTTTGTGTACGAACATTCCCGCCTGCTTGATTTGAAACGCTGGAAGAAGCTGCACTACATGAATAATAAAACATATCCGGACACAATGCTCGGCTTATGGATAGATTTAAAAGCAGAACTTCCCAACTATCTTGAGGAGGACAATATTGGTATCACGACTGTGGCAGTGCCTGATGGTAACGGATACAAATACATAACCTATGACGGAACCAATGCCGACGAAATGAAAGGTTTTTATGTCCCGGAAGCTGCCGAAGCAAGAGATGACTTCAGCGATCGTTCATATTTGGCTCCTGTAGGTGAGGCTCAAATCAACGAGTATAATGCTAAAGGATATAAGTTAACGCAAACAACTCTCTGGTAACAGAAGAGCATTACCGATAAGAGGTATATTAAGGAGGGGAGCGGCTTCCATTCTTAATATACCTCTTTTTTATAATACTCTGTCTATGAATTGTTATAAATTGAACTCCTGATTAATTCTTCTCGCCGCTTCCAGCTTTCCGTCTTTCAATAAAGCCCGGGCATTAAAGAAATTGACCCCATCGGCTCCTGCCTCAATGGATAATTTAGCCGCCTGATACAACTCTTCCGCTGTAATATCGGGTACAAACAAACCGGAAACATATTTATTTTTATGGAAAGTCTCGCGTAAGCCGTTCTCAACACTAAACGGTATCCAGTCAAGGCTTTCCGAATAGAAAGACTGATAGTTCATCGGGCATACGATATCCAGCTTCCATGTAGGCCAGTCCTGATATACCGTCATACGCGCACGGGTGGGATACGGAAATACCGCAGCCGAAAGTAACTTGCCCTTAGCGTGGGTTTCGCCGGCAATTTCGTTTACCAGAGAGGAAACTTCATTCAAACGGAATTGCAACCATTCCGGACTCATCCAGGGAGCCTGCAAATCCAACGGAGAATAACCGAACTGTTTTTTGAACTTTTCAATCGCTGCCGGATGATAGCCGAAATCATATTCCGCACGATAGGTATCCTGCTGAATTTTAAATTTATATTGTTGCAACCGCCTTCCCAATACGGCATCATTATAACGGATAAAATCCAGATGCACAGAAGTCAACCCTTCTAAAGCCGCATACGAAGCCGCCTTATCTTTCATATACCGGCGAGCTTCCGGAACAGACGGGCTCAACCACTTATAATGTTTTACATAAGGATCGTACTCATGGCTATTATAGCCTACACGATTGACATCAAACCATTCCGGATGCGCCAATGCCACAGAATCCCGGGGAGCATTCACCGTAAACATCCAAGCATGTACCTTCGCCCCCGGATAGGACTTGGCAGCCTCGATATAACGTGCCACTTCCTCAGGAGAGCCGCACATGTAATAGTTTTTAATTCCCGCCTCATCAAAAGGCTTCATCCAGCGGATAATAGAATCTACCGAAGCCGTTTTATCCACATCGTCCCATACGCCTAAAGCAATTTTCTGTTCTGTTACGGGTGTTTTCTTCTTGCTTTTTGCAGAAACCGGCAATACACTGTAACAAAAAAAACAAACAAGTGCTGCAAATAAATAAGTAGTTTTCATGATGATGATTTTAAGAGTTATACAACATAAATTAAATTCGCATGGTGACAAAGATAGTATTTTCTTGAATATCAGCTAATGCCTGCGTCAATTAATTGCAAATTAATAATTATAATACTAAATATTCGCAAATAATTGTTTTTGATATTAAAATAAAAAGTATCTTTGTTCCATACAAATTCCCCTTAATAATACTATTATGAAGAAGCTGCTACTATTGACCATTCTGCTATGTAGTTCATTATTGTGTCAAGCGCAAAAAGAGCGCATTATCTTAGGCGATGAACAAACTTCAGAGTATTTTCCAATCCTGAAAGGAAAACGAATTGCGATTTTCTCCAATCACACCGGAATGGTGGGAGACAAGCACTTACTGGATGTTCTGCTGGAAAACAAATTCAACGTAGTAGCAATCTTTTCACCCGAGCACGGTTTCCGCGGAGATGCGGATGCGGGAGAGCATGTATCCAATTCCGTTGATAAAAAAACAGGGGTTCCCATCCTTTCCCTTTATGACGGAAAAGACAAAAAGCCGAGTGAAGCATCCATGAGAAAATTTGATATACTGGTTATCGATATACAAGACGTCGGCTTGAGATTCTATACCTATTATATCACAATGTGCCGATTGATGGACGCCTGTGCGGAATACAACCGCAAGGTTTTATTGTTGGACCGTCCCAATCCGAACGGACATTATGTAGACGGCCCGATACTGGATATGAAATATAAATCCGGAGTAGGCTGGTTGCCTATCCCCATCGTACACGGAATGACGCTGGGCGAGCTGGCGTTAATGGTAAACGGCGAACGCTGGTTACCGGCTTCACGCGTATGCGACCTTACCGTTATACCTTGTAAGAACTATACACATCAGACCAAATACGTCTTGCCGATTCCACCTTCTCCCAACTTGCCCGACATGAAGTCCATTTATCTATATCCGGCTACCTGCTATTTTGAGGCTACGCCCGTCAGTCTGGGCAGAGGGACCTCACTCCCCTTTCAGGTATACGGCCATCCCAACATGACAGGCTATAATTACAGCTTTACACCTAAAAGCATTCCCGGAGCCAAAAATCCTCCGCAGCTGAACAAACTGTGCCATGGTGTAAATCTCAGTAATATGAGCGACGAGGAAATCTGGGAACGCGGAGTAGATCTGAGCTACGTAATCGATGCGTATAAGAATCTGAATATGGGTGATCATTTTTTCCGCCCTTTCTTCGAACTGTTAGTTGGTACCGACTATGTTCGTAAAATGATAGAAGACGGAAAAAGCGCCGGAGAAATAAAAAGCCGTTGGAAAGGCGATGTGGAAAAGTTCAAGGAACAACGGAAACCTTATTTGTTGTACCAAGAATAATCATTCATAAAAAACAATTACTAATCAACCTGTAAATACTAATACCCGATCACAACAATGAGTCCACTATCCGTTATCATCACTATCGCCGTCTATTTTATAATACTATTTACAGTATCTTACATTGCCGGCAGAAAAGCAGACAATGCAGGTTTCTTTGTAGGTAACCGCAAATCATCCTGGTATGTGGTAGCCTTTGCAATGATTGGCTCCAGCATATCCGGAGTAACGTATGTCTCCGTACCCGGCATGGTCGCCGCAAGTAACTTCGGCTATCTGCAAATGGTATTGGGATTTATTGCCGGACAGTTAATTATTGCTTTTGTCCTGACACCCCTATTCTATCGGATGAACCTGGTTTCTATTTACGAATACCTGGAGAACCGTTTCGGCATGTCCTCATACCGGACCGGAGCCTGGTTTTTCTTTATCTCCAAAATGCTCGGGGCTGCAGTACGCTTATTCCTTGTCTGCCTGACATTGCAGTTGTTGGTATTTGAACCTTTCGGATTACCGTTTATTCTGAATGTGGCTATCACCGTAGCATTGGTATGGTTGTATACGTTCCGCGGCGGAGTAAAGTCGCTCATTTGGACAGACTCTTTGAAAACTTTCTGCCTCGTGGTATCGGTCGTATTATGTATCTGTTACATCGCTTCCGACCTTAATCTGTCTTTTACCGGCATGATAAGTACAATTACCGACAGTGATATGTCCCGTATATTCTTCTTCGACGATGTCAACGGCAAACAATATTTCTTCAAGCAATTCTTTGCCGGAGCGTTTACCATGATAGCCATGACCGGATTAGACCAGGATATGATGCAGCGTAATCTCAGTTGTAAGAATTTTAAAGATTCACAAAAGAATATGATTACCAGTGTCATTTCACAGTTCTTCGTGATTCTGCTGTTCCTGATGCTGGGCGTATTGCTTTACATATTCGCCAACAGCCAGGGAATACAGGTAGACAAAAGCGACGAGCTTTTCCCCGTAATCGCTACCGGAAACTACTTCCCTGCCATTGTAGGTATCCTGTTTATTATCGGCTTGATTTCTTCCGCTTATTCGGCGGCCGGTTCCGCCTTGACGGCTCTTACAACATCTTTCACCGTAGATATTCTCGGCACCAAAGGAAAAACGGAAGAAGAGATTGTTAAGATACGGAAACGGGTACACGTAGGAATGGCCGTAATAATGGGTATCACTATTTTTATATTTAACCTGCTGAACAATACCAGTGTAATTGATGCCGTATATATTCTGGCAAGCTACACGTACGGTCCTATCTTAGGCTTATTTGCCTTCGGTATCTTTATGAAGCAACAGGTACGGGATAAATACATACCGCTGGTAGCGATCGTCTCCCCGTTCCTCTGCTTTATCCTGCAAAAGAATTCGGAAGCATGGTTCAACGGTTATCAGTTCAGCTACGAACTGCTTATATTCAATGCACTGTTCACATTCATCGGACTCTGCATATTGATAAAGAAAGACAAAAAGAACATTTAACTTAATACATCATCATGAGTGTAAGACTTCACTTTTTATTCAGCATGCTCGCCGCCGCCCTCATCCCCCAGTTGGGCGGCGCGCAAGAGCTTCCGGCAGAAACCCGCCGGAAGATAGGAGAATTTCTGGATGCCACTGCGCGGAAAGAAATATCCATAGGACGCATCACGATTGATTCCGTTGCCATAGAGGGCAACACCCTGCAGCTCTTCGCGAATATGAACTGCTCCTATATTCCTTTTCGGGAAGCTAATGTGGCGGAAATTTATCAAGGAATCAGCGCTTTGTTACCGAGCGGATTTACAAAATACAAGCTACAGTTACGTACCAATAAACACAGTATTGAAGAATTGATACCGCAAGCATTGCGCTCAAAGAAAGATAAAAAATCCCTGACATTCAGTCAAAATGTAGAAAAGCCTTTAGTAAGTAAAGTCTCCAGGCCTTATACTCCTGCCAACGGGCTGCAAAACCGGCATATAGCTTTATGGCAGAGTCACGGTTTCTACTACGAACCGAAGCTCAACCGCTGGGAATGGCAGCGTGCCCGTTGTCTGCAAACAGTGGAAGACCTGTACACCCAAAGTTTCGTATTACCCTATCTCATCCCGATGCTGGAAAATGCCGGAGCCAATGTGCTGATTCCGCGCGAACGTGACTGCCAGACGGCCGAAATCATTATAGACAATGACGGTTGCCTTAATACACGCTCCGCATATGTGGAAAATACCGCAGACAAGGCATGGATGCAAGGCAACGGAAAAGGTTTTGCGCATCTTCGTTCGCAATACACAGACTTTGAAAATCCTTTCAACGAGGGGACTTTCCGTACCATAGAAACTATCAAGAAAGGAAAAGAAAGTATTGCCGAATGGATTCCTGAGATACCTCAAAACGGACAATACGCAGTTTACGTGTCTTATCAAACCGTCCCGAACAGTAGCGATGACGCCCTTTATACCGTTTATCATAAAGGCGGGATATCTCAATTCAAAGTGAACCAAAAGATGGGAGGAGGTACCTGGATTTATTTAGGAACCTTCGGTTTCGATGCGGGAAAAAACAATACCTGTAAAGTAACCCTGAGCAACCGTTCCGACAAAGCCGGACAAATCGTGACAGCCGATGCCGTAAAGATTGGCGGCGGTATGGGAAACATTGCCCGTCGCATCTCGGAAGAAGGAGCGACTGATAATTTGAAGAGTTCCGACAAAACCGTCAATTCATCCAATGCAACAGGAAATACAACGGCGACACATCAATCGGCTTATGTCACCGAATACCAAAAGAGCGGTTACCCCCGTTTCTGCGAAGCCGCCCGCTATTGGATGCAATGGGCAGGAATTCCGGACAGTGTGTATTCCGAAAGTCATGGTAAGAACGACTACACGGATGATTACAAAAGCCGCGGCATATGGGTGAACTACCTTGCCGGCGGTTCTGCCGCCAATCCCACAGAGAAAGGGCTGAACATTCCGATAGATATGGCATTCGCTTTTCACTCGGACGCCGGAACCACACTCAACGACTCTGTCATCGGAACACTCGGCATCTACCAGACAGACGCTTACAACGGCGTATTCGCCAATGGCGCCTCACGTTATCTGTCTCATGACCTGACAGACCTTATCCAATCCAATATCGTGCGTGATATTCGGACACTGTACGAGCCTCGATGGACCCGTCGCGGCAAATGGAACCAATCGTACTATGAGGCTCGTGTGCCACGAGTACCGACAATGTTGCTCGAATTGCTCTCTCATCAGAACTTTGCCGATATGCGTTACGGTATCGACCCCCGTTTCCGATTTACCGTCAGCCGCGCCATTTACAAAGGCATGTTACAATTTCTCTGTTCGCAATACCACATGGATTATGTAGTACAACCGCTACCGGTTGACCACATGGCTTTGCGTATGATTGGCGAGAATGAAATTGAGCTGACCTGGCAAGCGGTGACCGACTCTTTGGAACCGACCGCCACTGCCGAAAAATATATTGTCTATACCCGAATCGGCAACGGAGATTTTGATAATGGCATAGTGGTAGATAAGAACAGTTACCGTACCGCCCTCCCTGCCGGCGTTGTATGCAGCTATAAAGTAACCGCCCTCAACAAAGGCGGTGAGAGTTTCCCCTCTGAGATTCTTTCAGCCGGAAAAGCTTTCAACAGCAAGGGTACCGTATTAGTGGTTAACGGATTCGACCGCATCAGCGCTCCGGCAGATTTTGTAGCCCCGGCTCCGGCGGATACATTGCTGGCCGGTTTTCTGGACGAATCAGACCACGGAGTACCTTACATCAAAGATATCAGCTATATAGGAAAAATGAAAGAATACCGCCGTTCCGTTCCCTGGATGGATGATGACGCATCCGGTTTTGGCGACAGTTACAGCAACTATGAAACACAGGTTATCGCCGGAAACACATTTGACTATCCTGCCCTGCATGGAGCTGCCATATTAAAGTCCGGTTACTCTTTCGTTTCCAGCAGCGACGAAGCCGTTGAAAACGGAAAAGTCATCTTGAACGATTATAAATACGCCGACCTTATCCTCGGTAAAGAATGTCAGACCAAGATAGGCAGGGGCGGAGTGAAACCGCTGGAGTTCAAAACATTCAGTAAGCCGATGCAAGACTGTATTACATCTTATTGTAACCAAGGCGGCAATATCTTTATATCAGGCGCCTATGTAGGAACCGACTTATGGGATAATCGCCTGATTCCCGCCAATGAAGAAGACAAGAAATTTGCCACGGAAGTTCTGAAATATAAGTGGCGTACAGGACAAGCCGCAACGATGGGCAAAGTAAAGTGCGTAGCTTCTCCGTTCCCGTCTCTTTCTGGAAACTATACTTATTATAATGAGTTGAATACGGATTCTTACGTTGTGGAATCTCCTGACGCCATCGAGCCCGCTACGAAAGAAGCATATACCGTAATGCGCTATTCGGAGAATAATCTGAGTGCCGGAGTGGCTTATCAAGGAAGCTATAAGACTTGTGTTTTAGGATTTCCCTTCGAGTCACTGCGCACAGCGGAAGAAAGAGATTGCCTGATGAACGCCATTCTGACGTTCTTCAGCAGTAATAGTAAGAAGTAAAAACAAATTTATAAAACCAATCATCATCTATGAATCGAAGACTATTCATCAGCGTCCTGTTTGTTTGCCTGCTGTCGTTTACGGTCCGGGCACAACAGGGAACGTTCCGTTTCGCACAGTTGACGGATATTCACTTAAGCCCGAACAATCCCAATCCGACAGAGGATTTGTTACGGTCTATCGCCCAAATCAACGCAATCGACAGCCTTGATTTCGTATTGGTAACAGGCGACCTTACCGAAGAAGGTGACCGTGCGACCATGGAGAAAGTAAAATCATGCCTTGACCTGCTGAAAGTAAAATACTATGTAGCGTTGGGTAATCACGAAACCAAATGGAGCGATTCCGGCTGTACCGCTTTCGGAGAAATATTCGGCGGCGAGCGATTTGATTTCGAACACAAAGGATTCCTGTTTTTAGGTTTTAATTCCGGTCCGCTGATGCGTATGGCATACGGACACGTCGTTCCTCAGGATATACGCTGGATGACGGAAAGAATGAGCCGGTACAATACCGGTAATCCCAGAAAGAACAACCCGGTAATCCTTGTTACACACTATCCGATGACAGAAGGAGATGTGGACAACTGGTATGAGGTAACAGATGCCGTACGCCCGTATAATATACGTTTATTTATCGGCGGCCATTATCACCGCAATCGTGACTTACGCTATGACGGCATTCCGGGCATTCTGATGCGCAGCAATCTGCGTGACAAGGATGAGAAACCCGGTTATGGCATCTATGAAATAACGAAAGATTCCATTCTGGTCTATACCCAACGTATTGGAGAGCCCAAAAAGAAATGGGCTGCTTTCTCTCTGACAGAATCATACTACGACCGTAACGGGAAAGCCGATAAATATCCGGACTTCTCCGTAAACAAGGAGTATGCACAGGTGAAAGAGCAATGGTTGGTACAAACCGGAGCAGGCATTTATTGTTCGCCGGCTGTGGAAAAGGATAAAGTATTCGTTGGTGACGACATGGGATATCTGACAGCCTACGCCCTTAAAAGCGGTAAGAAGTTATGGAGCTTCCAATCCGGAAAAAGAATAGTCGGCACACCTGCCGTAAGTGAGGGGATTGTCGTTTTCGGCTCTGCAGATTGTAAGATATATGGTTTGAACGCTCAAAACGGAAACTTATTATGGACGGTAAAAGCCGCCGCTCCCGTATTAGGCGCGGTAACCATAGACAACGGCATTGCCTATATCGGCGCCAGCGACCATACATTCCGTGCCGTAAACATCCACACGGGAGACGTAAAGTGGAACTTCACAGGCGTAAAAGGCTATATTGAGACTAAACCTCTGGTAACAGACAATAAAGTGATTTTCGGCGCATGGGACAACACCCTATATGCATTGGATAAGGCAGACGGCAAGGAACTATGGAAATGGACGGGCGGGCTGACCCGTATGCATTTTTCTCCGGCGGCCGTATGGCCGGTAGCCTCGGACGGAAAGGTGTTTATTACCGATCCGCAACGTGCCATGACTGCCATTGACCTGAAAACAGGTAATACCGTGTGGCGCACTTTCCAGTCTATGGTACGGGAAACGATAGGATTGTCCGAAGACGGAGAACGTATTTACAGCAAAACAATGAACGACAGTATCGTCTGTTATTCCGCCAAAGGTGACCAACCGCACGAATTATGGGCATCCAACGTCGGTTTCGGCTACGAACATGCCCCTTCCATGCAGGTAGAGAAAGAAGGCATCGTATTTGGAAGTACCAAAGAAGGACTTATCTTCGCATTGGAAGCCAAAACAGGCAAAGTATTGTGGAAACACAAAATCGGTAACTCGCTTATAAGTACCGTGGTTCCGCTTGGTAACAACCGGGTATTGTTTACCGCCACCGGTGGAGAAACCGGACTGCTGAAATTTAAAAAATAAAAATTGAAAATTAAAAAATAACACCTTATAGATATGAAGAAGATTGATTGCTTTATTCCCTACGCAGGAAAAGAACAAGCTGAAAAGACAGTACAAGGATTGCAGGCTACAGGTCTCGTTGGAAACATCCGTTTAGTAACGACCGACTCTACCCTTGAGCCACTGCCCGGTTGTGAACTTTTATCTGTAGATATGCCCTACTGCAGTACTACCATGAGAGCCATAGCCCAAAAAGCAGATGCGGAATATACATTGCTTTACACCAAAGAGACTACTCTTGAACTGGGCATGTTCGCATTGGAACGCATGATGCACATCGCAGAAGATTCGGATGCAGGAATGGTCTATGCCGACCATTACCAGATAGCTGACGGCAAACAAACGAATGCCCCCGTCATAGACTATCAATTCGGTTCGTTGAGAGATGATTTCAACTTCGGTTCGGTGCTCCTTTTCAATACCTCTAAACTGAAAGAAGCCGCCGGCCGTCTCATATCCGATTACGACTTTGCAGGCCTCTACGACTTACGTTTGAAATTAAGCCAAAAAGCCGACCTTGTACATATCAACGAGTATCTGTACAGCGAAGTAGAAAACGATACCCGTAAAAGCGGTGAAAAGATTTTTGATTATGTCGATCCGAAGAACCGTAACCGTCAGATTGAAATGGAAAAAGCATGTACGGAGCATCTGAAAGAAATCGGCGGTTATTTGAAACCGGAATTCAAACAGATTGAATTTTCCGCCGGTAATTTTGAATACGAGGCATCTGTTATCATCCCCGTACGTAACCGTATACGCACCATTCGCGATGCCATCCAATCCGTTTTAAGCCAAAAGACAGATTTCAAGTTCAACCTTATCATCATCGATAATCATTCCACAGACGGTACGACAGAGGCCATTGATGAATTCAAGAACGACGAGCGTCTCATCCATATTATCCCTGAACGTAACGACCTTGGCATCGGCGGTTGTTGGAATATGGGCGTACACCACCCCAAATGCGGCAAATTTGCCGTGCAACTGGACAGTGACGATGTATATGCCAATGAAAACACGCTGACTACAATGGTACGCGCTTTCTATGAACAGAATTGCGCCATGGTGGTGGGTACTTACATGATGACGGATTTCAACATGAATATGATTGCTCCGGGTATCATCGACCATAAAGAATGGACGCCGGAGAACGGACGGAACAATGCTCTCCGCATCAATGGTTTGGGCGCACCGCGCGCATTCTATACTCCGGTACTGCGCGAGGTAAAAGTACCTAACACAAGCTATGGTGAAGACTATGCCCTGGGATTGAACTTCTCACGCCAGTACCAGATAGGCCGTGTTTATGATGTTGTCTATAACTGCCGCCGCTGGGACGACAATTCAGACGCCTCATTGGACATCGTTAAGATGAACGGACACAACTTATATAAAGACCGGATCCGCACTTGGGAATTGCAGGCACGCGTGGCAATGAACAAGAAAAACAAGAAATAATATATGAACCAGACAATACACAATCTTCTGACCGAGCAACTTGCTTCTTGGGAAATGGCGCGTAACAACTACGCCGCCCTTTCCGGAGTGCAAGTAAAAGAGCTGAATGTAAACGGCATTCCTTATAAGGTGCAGTTCAATCCGGCACGTATTGTGTCTTCCGGAGCCAAAGTAGATGCCAAATCCATAAAGGAGCGCAAATGTTTTCTCTGCCCTGCCAACCTGCCGGCAGAACAAAGAGGCGTTCCGTTTGAAGGACATTATAATATATTGGTCAATCCGTTTCCTATATTTCCCCGTCACCTGACCATACCGGAAACCGCCCACGTCGACCAACTCATAGCTCTCCGTTTCGGAGATATGCTGGACCTGGCACAGCAACTGACCGATTATACAATCTTTTATAACGGGCCTAAATGCGGAGCTTCCGCTCCCGACCATGCACATTTCCAAGCCGGCAACAAAGGCTTCATGCCTATCGAGCAAGACTGGCGCGAACAAGTGGCGGGCAAAGTCGCGGATTACGGTCAGGCCACCCTCTGGTATCTGAACGACTCCCCGCGTACTACCCTTGTCATTGAGTCTGCCGACCGGAAAACAGCGCTCAAACTGTTCGATATCGTCTATCACTCTCTGGATATACAACCCGGTGAAGATGAGCCGATGATGAACGTTCTCGCCATGTACGAAGCAGGTAAATGGATTGTTTTCATCTTTCCCCGCGCCAAGCACCGTCCGGCCTGTTACACAGCCGAGGGCGATGCCAATCTGCTGAGCAGTCCCGCGTCCGTTGACTTAGGCGGTGTATTCATTACGCCTGTCGAGAAAGATTTTATCAAAATAACGACAGAGGATATTGCGCAAATATTAAGCGAAGTATGCCTTTCACCGGCAGATTTCCAAAAAATACGTCAACGTATCAAAGAACAAATATAATATCCGTTATTCTTTAAACAAACGAGTATGAAAGAGCCCAAAGTAGAAGTTGGTATATTATTCGAGCCACAGATAGAGTTTGTCCTGCTAGCTCCTTACCGCATATCCGGCAAGGAAGTCAGCGGCAAGCAAGTTGTCACCTATGACGAAGGCAAAATCCTTTGGAACGGCCGTCAATATGACGAGTTGCTATTTGAACCCCTGCAGGAATCTGCCGCAGCATTCGAATTGCTGGATGTAACTATCGGCATAAATTTCCATTGGGAACGGAAAGAAGACCAACGCTTTCAGGGCTCCTTAAAGATTATTGTGGAAAACGGCAAACTGACGGGTATCAATGTCATCCATGTCGAAGACTATCTGACCAGTGTCATTTCCAGTGAAATGAGCGCAACAGCTTCTTTGGAGCTACTGAAAGCCCATGCAGTCATTTCGCGTAGCTGGCTGTTGGCACAGATACGGAAAAACAAAGAAATCGCAGAAGCGCAAACCGATTATTCCGCTTTCACCCAAACAGACGAAGAACTCATCCGCTGGTACGACCGTGAAGACCATACTCATTTCGACGTATGCGCAGACGACCATTGCCAACGCTATCAGGGAATAACCCGCGCCTCTACCGATATAGTCAAACAGGCGATAGCCGCCACCCGGGGACAGGTACTTACCTCGGAAGGGAAAATCTGCGATGCCCGTTTCTCCAAATGTTGCGGCGGCGCTTTCGAAGAATTTCAATATTGCTGGGAAGATATTAAATACCCTTATCTTGCCAAGCAACGCGACTATAAAGTTGATAGTGAAAAGTTACCCGACTTGACGCAGGAAACCGAGGCCGACCGATGGATACGTACTTCTCCCGAAGCGTTTTGCAACACCACGGATAAGAAAATCCTGTCGCAGGTACTCAACAATTACGACCAGGAGACTACGGATTTCTATCGTTGGAAAGTAGAATACACCCAAGACGAGCTCTCCGCCCTCATCCTGAAACGTTCTGGCATAGACTACGGGCAGATTATTGACCTTGTTCCTATTGCCCGCGGCACTTCCGGACGCTTGTGGAAACTGAAGATTGTCGGTACAAAGAAAACACTGACCATCGGAAAAGAATTGGAAATCCGCCGGACGCTCTCTCCTTCGCACCTTTACAGTTCCGCATTTGTCGTAGACCGCACAGAGTTGTCGGAAGCAGGTATACCCGGACGCTTTATCCTCACCGGAGCAGGCTGGGGACACGGCGTAGGACTCTGCCAGATAGGCGCTGCCGTAATGGGCGAACAAGGATATGGATATGACGCTATACTGTTGCACTACTATATCGGCGCGAACATTGACAAACTATATGACTAATCTAATAACAGAAAAACAATTAATAGAATGAACAATATCAAGAAAATATCACCTTGGGCATGGGTTCCTACTTTGTATTTCGCACAAGGTATTCCCTACTTTATCGTGAACAACATCTCCGTACTGATGTTTGCCAAAATGGGTGTTCCCAATGGAGATATGGCGTTATTTACCAGTCTGCTGTATTTACCTTGGACCATCAAACCTTTCTGGAGCCCGTTTGTCGATATCATCAAAACCAAAAGATGGTGGGTTGTCTCCATGCAGATTCTGATGTCGATAGCTTTTATCTTGCTGACGTTAACCATACCGCGACCGGATGAAGCGACCATGGCGGCCGGAACCACTCCTATCAGTATGTTTACCCTCACGCTGATATTATTTATCATCACGGCATTTGCCTCCGCTACACACGACATTGCGGCGGACGGTTTCTATATGCTGGCGCTAAAATCGGGCGAACAGGCAGAGTTTGTCGGCATCCGAAGCACTTTCTACCGCCTTGCATCCATTTTCGGACAAGGAGTACTCGTAGCTATCGCCGGAGCCATCGAACTGAAATACGACAACATTCCGTTGTCATGGACGATCACGATGCTGGTTACAGCCGTCATGTTCAGTGCGGTAAGCCTCTACCATCTCTTTGCGATACCCAAACCCGCTTCCGACAAGTCTGTCCTGGCACCGGGAACAGCCGGTGCAAAAGCCATTTTCAAGGAGTTCGGGCGTACATTCGCTACCTATTTCACTAAACCCGGCGTATTGCTTGCCATTATATTCATGCTTCTCTACCGTCTGCCCGAGGCATTCCTCATCAAAATGTGCATGCCGTTTCTCGTTGCCGGCAAAGAAGCGGGCGGCTTAGAGCTATCCACAGCAGAAGTAGGTATCGTATATGGTACTATCGGAGTGATATTCCTCACGTTGGGGGGTATTCTCGGCGGACTATTCGCATCACGTATAGGATTAAAGAAATCCATTTGGTGGATGGCGGCTTGTATGACGCTGCCTTGTCTGACCTTCGTTTATCTGGCTATCTGCCAACCCGAAAACCTGTTTGCCATATCCACGGCCATTGCCATCGAACAATTCGGTTACGGATTCGGTTTCACAGCCTATATGCTCTATATGATGTACTTTTCCGAAGGAGAGTTCAAAACATCCCACTATGCCATCTGTACCGCATTCATGGCATTGAGTATGATGATTCCGGGTATGTTTGCGGGCTACATCCAAGAAGCTATCGGCTATACCAACTTCTTCTGGATGGTAATCATTTGTTGTATCGCCACTGTGATAGTTACCGTTTTCGCCGACAGAAGAATAGACCCGGAATATGGAAAAAAGTAAGTAGTGATTAATGATTAGTAAATGATTATGAAGAAGATAATGACAATCTGCCTGATTTGTATCCTCTGCGGAAGCATGGTACAGGCACAGAAAATCAGAATAAAAACCGGCATTGAAGTATTGAAAGAACAAAACTTCAAATGCCTGGAAGGTAAGCGTGTAGGATTAATCACCAATCCCACCGGAGTAGACAACCATATGAAATCCACGATTGATATTCTGCACGAGGCACCGAACGTAAATCTTGTGGCTCTCTATGGCCCGGAGCATGGCGTACGCGGCGACGTGCATGCCGGCGACCATGTAACGGACATGAAAGACGCTTCTACCGGACTGCCCGTTTATTCCCTGTACGGAAGTACACGCAAAGCAACACCGGAAATGCTGAAAGACATCGATGTACTGGTATACGACATCCAGGACATCGGTTGCCGCTCGTTCACATATATCAGTACCATGGGACTGGCCATGGAAGCCGCTGCCGAGAATGGGAAAGAACTTATCGTATTGGACCGTCCCAATCCCGTAGGCGGACTGAAGATTGAAGGTAATCTGACGGAAGATGACTGTGTTTCTTTTGTCAGCCAATTTAAAATTCCGTATCTTTACGGTCTCACTTGCGGTGAGTTGGCTTTAATGTTGAATGGAGAAAAGATGTTGAAAGAGGGTAAGCAATGTAAACTGCAGGTTGTAAAGATGAAAGGCTGGAAGCGCAAAATGGACTATACACAGACCGGATTGCAATGGGTGCCTTCTTCCCCGCACATTCCGCATCCGCATTCCGCGTTTTTCTATCCCGTCAGCGGTATTCTAGGCGAACTGGGCTACATGTCCATCGGAGTAGGTTACACGATTCCGTTCCAAATGTTTGCCGCTCCATGGGTAGAGGCTGAAAAACTCGCCGGGAACCTGAATAATCTGAACGTACCGGGTGTTATTTTCCGACCGATGTACCTGAAACCCTTCTACTCCGTAGGCAAAGGAGAATTACTGCAAGGCGTGCAAGTACATATCATGGATTTCGGCAAAGCTCCGCTCAGTGAAATACAGTTTCTCGTTATGCAGGAAGTAGCCGCACTCTATCCCGACCGCGCCGTATTCGACCATGCAGACAAAGGTCGTTTCTCCATGTTCGATAAAGTAAGCGGTTCGAAGCAGATACGTGAACGTTTCAGTAAACGGAACCGTTGGGAAGATGTCCGGGACTATTGGTATAAGGATGTCGAAAATTTCCGCAAACTATCGAAACAATATTATTTGTATAAGTGATATGAAAAAGAGTAACTATATGGCTTTCCTGCAGGAAGCGAGACAATTCATCCCGCAGGAAAGGATTTATACCGACGAACTCCGCCGGCTGGCCTGGGGAACAGACGCAGGATTTTACCGCCTCATCCCGCAAATCGTAATCCGTTCGGAGGGAGAAGAGGAAATCTCCCGATTGCTGAAACTGGCTGATTTGTACAATCTGCCCGTGACTTTCCGGGCGGCAGGAACCAGCCTGTCCGGACAAGCCATTAGTGACTCCATACTCATTGTAGCCGGCAAGCATTGGGAAAAATACAGTATATCTCCCGACCACAAGGAAATTACCCTGCAACCCGGTATTATCGGACAACGGGTAAATGAGCTGTTAGCGCCCTTCGGACGAAAATTCGCTCCGGACCCGGCTTCCGTTAAAAGCGCCATGGTAGGCGGTATCGTCATGAACAATGCTTCTGGCATGAACTGCGGTACCCACGCCAATAGCGACAAGGTTCTTCTCTCCGCCCGTATCATTCTGCCGGACGGAACGCTGCTCGATACCGGAGACAGTGTCAGCCGTGCCGCATTCGAAGTGACACACCGCGATTTCATACGCCGGATTTGCACCCTTCGCGATGAAGTACGTGCCGACGAGAAGCTGGCGGAACGCATTCGCTACAAATATTCCATTAAGAATGTAACAGGTCTTAATTTGCTTCCCTTCGTCCGTTTTGACGATCCGTTCGATATTATAACCCACCTTATGGTTGGTTCGGAAGGGACATTGGCATTCCTTTCCCAAGTAACCATGCAAACAGAGTACGACTATCCTTTCAAAGCAAGCGCCATGCTCTACTTCAAGACTATCAAAGACGCTTGCCGTGCCGTAGTAGCCATGAAAAAGCTCACCGACAGCAACGGCGAGTGGATTGTAAAAGGGGCGGAACTACTGGATTGGAAGTCTTTGGCATCAGTCAGCGATCCTATATTTCTGAAATATAAGGGAGAAGTATGTTCGTCTCCCCTACCCGGTGTAGAACCGGGAGATGAAACCGGACTGACCGCCGTGCTGACCGAAACCAAAGCCCGCAGCGCGGAAGAACTGAAACGGAATATCAGCGGCATAGAATGTTGTCTTTCTGATTTCCAAACTTATACACCCGTCCGTTTCACCGACAAACCGGAAGAATACTCACAATATTGGGCGATTCGTTCCGGCATCTTCCCTTCCGTAGGAGGAACTCGAAAACCGGGCACAACATGCCTCATCGAAGACGTGGCTTTCCACATCGAGGATTTGCCCGAGGCAACCGCCGAATTACAGCAACTCATAGCCCGCCACGGTTACGAAGATGCCTGCATATACGGGCACGCACTGGAGGGAAACTACCATTTCATCCTCAATCAGTCCTTTAGCAGCGATGCCGAGGTGAAACGTTACGAAGACCTGATGAATGATGTCAAGACACTGGTTGTAGACAGATATGACGGTTCTTTAAAGGCAGAGCACGGTACAGGTCGCAATATGGCTCCTTTTGTCCGTTATGAATGGGGAGACGCTGCTTACGAGGTAATGAAAGCCGTTAAAAAGCTGTTCGATCCGAAAGGTCTATTAAATCCCGGAGTTATCTTCAATGACGATCCGAAATGCCACATCAAAAACTTCAAACCACTGCCACTGATACCTTTGGATACGGAAAGCCCGGCTGCCAAAGTAAACCGTTGCATTGAATGCGGATTCTGCGAAGTAAACTGCCTTTCCTGCGGTTTCACCCTTTCCTCACGCCAACGCATTGTACTGCAAAGAGAAATCGCCCGCCTTCGGCAGAATGGTGAAGACCCCGAACGTCTCTCCCTGCTGGAAAAGCAATACCGTTACCCCGGCAACCAAACCTGTGCCGGTGACGGGCTGTGCTCCATGTCCTGCCCTATGGGAATCAATACAGGCGACCTGACACATGTTATTCGCCAAGAGGAAATACCGCAAGGCAGCTTTGGATATAAAGTCGGCAATTTCGCCGCCAATCATTTTGCCGGTATCAAGAATACCCTGCGCCCTATATTGGGCTTGGCTGATTTCGGTCACTCCGTATTAGGCACCAAAGCCATGAGCAGTATCACCAAAGGTATGCACAACGCTTTCGGTATCCCCTTATGGACTCCGGCAATGCCCGAAGCTTTTAAAACCAACTCTCAACTCTCAACTCCCGCCCCCCGGCAAAACAAGGTTGTTTACTTTCCGAGTTGCATCAACCAAACTATGGGATTACCCAAAAAATCTCCCGTAGAGCAGGCATTGGTAAGTAAAATGATTGCTTTATTGCAAAAAGGCGGTTACGAAGTCATTTTTCCTAAAAACATGGAAAAACTTTGTTGCGGTACAATCTGGGAAAGCAAAGGCATGCTCGACATTGCCGACCGCAAAACAGCCGAGTTGGAAGCAGCGCTTTGGGAAGCCAGCAAGCAAGGCAGATACCCTGTTCTATGCGATCAAAGCCCATGCCTGCATCGCATGCGTGAGACCATTCGTAGAATGAAGCTTTATGAACCGGCTGAGTTTATCTATACTTTCTTGCGTGACAAGCTGGTATTCACTCCCATTGACCGCCCCGTAGCAGTTCACATCACCTGCTCCATGCGCAAAATGGGACTGGCGGATACGATTATAGCACTGGCGCGCCTCTGTTCCACAAAGGTCATTGTACCGGAGGAAGTCGGTTGTTGCGGTTTTGCCGGCGACCGGGGTTTTACCTATCCCGAACTGAATGCATACGCCCTGCGCAAGCTTCGCCCCCAAATAGAAGCTGCCGGTGTCAGTATCGGCTATTCAAACAGCCGTACTTGCGAAATCGGACTGACAACCAACTCCGGCATTCCATATGTGTCCATCGCCTACCTTGTAGACCAATGTACCGAACCTGTAACCGTTAACCCGGAACTAACTTAACACACATACAATCATGAGTAATCCAGTAAAAACAAACAAACGCATTCTTGCCCTTGACATCCTTCGCGGCGTCACGATTGCAGGAATGATTATGGTCAACAATCCCGGTACATGGGCACACATCTATGCTCCCTTACGTCATGCGGAATGGAACGGTCTTACCCCCACCGACCTTGTATTTCCGTTTTTCATGTTCATAATGGGAATTTCCACGTACATATCTTTGAAAAAGTATAATTTCGAGTTCAGCCGTGCCGTCGGCATGAAGATTCTAAAGCGTACCATACTCATCTTCCTCATAGGTATGGCCATCGGCTGGTTCTCGAAATTCTGTTATTACTGGACTTCTCCCACCGAGGGCATCAGCTTCGGCGCGCAACTATGGGAATCCGTATGGACATTCGACCGCATCCGTATTTTGGGTGTCATGCAACGTCTGGCGCTCTGTTATGGCGCCACCGCTATCATTGCGCTGACCGTGAAACACCGCAACATCCCCTATCTCATCGCTACCCTCCTGACAGGCTATTTCATCCTGTTGGTTTGCGGCAACGGATTTGCCTATAATGATACAAATATCCTTTCCGTTATAGACCGTACCATCCTTACCCCCGCGCATATGTACAAGGATAACGGCATCGATCCGGAAGGTTTACTGAGCACTATCCCTTCCATAGCTCACGTACTGTTGGGCTTCTGTGTAGGCCGTATGATGCTCGAAAGCGGCAAAGCAAATGAAGACCGTGAAAGTATGCTCAACTCGCATCTCATCAAACTGTTTTTAGCAGGAACCATCCTTACCTTCTCAGGTTTCCTGCTAAGCTACGGATGTCCTATCAACAAAAAAATATGGTCACCCACCTTTGTACTCACCACCTGCGGACTGGCTTCCAGCTTCCTGGCACTCCTCATTTGGATTATCGATGTGAAAGGATATAAAAAATGGAGCCTGTTCTTTGAGTCATTCGGTGTCAACCCCTTATTCATGTATGTATTGGGCGGTGTACTTAGTATCCTCTTCGGCAGCATCAGCTTTCCGTGGGGCGCAAGCAGTATAAGCATACACGGATTCTTATATAAGATACTATTGATGCCGGTGTTCGGTGAAACCGGCGGCTCATTAGCCTATGCGCTGTTATTCGTCGGTATCAACTGGTGCATCGGCTACCAACTTTACAAACGAAAGATTTATATCAAGCTATAATCGAAAAACCCTAAAAACTAACAATATGATTCTAATAGCAGACAGTGGCTCTACAAAGACCGATTGGTGCGTTGTAGAGGATGGACAGCTCATCCAGCAGATATTTACGAAAGGGACCAACCCTTTCTTTCAGTCGGAAGAGGAAATCAGTAATGAGATTGCAACGGCACTGTTGCCCCAGTTAAAAACGAATGCATTGGATGCTGTATATTTCTACGGTGCGGGATGCGGATTTCCCGACAAAATAGCCATGGTTCACCGTGCCATTACCAAGCATCTCCAAGTAAAAGGAGAAGTGGAAGTAAATACAGATATGCTTGCTGCAGCCCGCGGACTTTGCCAACATCAAGCAGGTATCGCCTGCATCATGGGCACAGGTTCCAATTCGTGCTATTATGACGGAAAGCAGATTGTAACCAATGTATCCCCGTTAGGTTTCATTCTCGGAGACGAAGGTAGCGGCGCCGTATTGGGAAAGTTATTGGTGGGCGATATTCTGAAAAATCAGATGACTCCCGAATTAAAGGAGAAGTTCCTTGCACAGTTCAACCTGACTCCTGCCGACATCATCGACCGCGTTTACCGCAAGCCATTCCCTAATCGTTTTTTGGCGAGCCTTTCCCCGTTCCTTGCACAGAATTTGGATGAGCCTTGCATACGCGCATTGGTGTTAGGAAGCTTCAAGGCATTTCTCAAACGTAATGTCATGCAATATGAAAATTACCACAAAAGCAAAGTACATTTTATCGGTTCCGTAGCTTTCTACTATAAAACAATATTGGCAGAAGCCGCCCAAGAAATGGGTATCCAACTGGGTACTATCATCAAAAGTCCGATGGAAGGACTGATAGAATATCATAAATAAAGTGGTATGGTGAGAATAATAAATTGTAAATCACAAAATAATAAATAGCCTTATGTTTGTAAAAATCTCAGAGCAACCCTCGCTCTATAACGACTTGGAGAAGAAGTCTGTCCGTGAAATACTGGAAGACATCAACAGAGAAGACCAGAAAGTGGCTCTTGCCATACAAAAGGCAATACCTCAAATAGAAAAACTGGTGACACAGATTGTTCCCCGCATGAAGCAGGGAGGACGTATCTTCTATATGGGTGCCGGCACAAGCGGACGTCTTGGCGTACTTGACGCTTCTGAAATACCGCCGACATTCGGCATGCCTCCAACATTGGTTATCGGTTTGATAGCCGGTGGTGATACCGCTCTGCGCAATCCGGTAGAAAATGCTGAGGACGATGCACAACGTGGCTGGGAAGAATTGGTAGAACGAAACATTACGGATAAAGACACTGTTATCGGTATAGCGGCATCCGGTACGACTCCCTATGTAATCGGCGCGTTGCATGAAGCACGCGAACATGGTATTCTGACAGCTTGTATCACCAGCAACCCCGACTCTCCCATGGCAGCAGAGTCCGATGTACCTATCGAGATGATTGTAGGTCCGGAATATGTTACGGGAAGTTCCCGGATGAAATCGGGTACAGGGCAAAAAATGGTTCTGAATATGATTACCACTTCCGTAATGATACAATTAGGCCGTGTAAAAGGTAACAAAATGGTAAATATGCAGCTCAGCAACAAGAAGCTGGTAGACCGCGGAACACGTATGCTCGTCGAAGAATTAGGGCTTGACTATGGAAAGGCTAAAGCCCTCCTGCTAATGCACGGCTCTGTAAAGAAAGCAGCGGATGCGTATCGGAATAAAGAATAATCGCGAAACGAAATTTCTATTTTCCAAATTAACTTTCAATTCCTCCATATGAAGACACTTACCAGTATCATTTTATTTCTGTTCAGCCTGCAGGCCATTACTATGGCACAGTCTTTACAGCGTGTGGCTCCCGAACAAGTAGGAATGGATTCCCGTAAACTGATGTATGCCGACGAAGCTATCGAAGAAGCCATTGCCAATAAAGAAATTCCCGGTGCCGTACTTGCGGTAGTGCGTAACGGTAAGATGGCCTATCTGAAGGCCTATGGCAACAAACGGATCTATCCGAATACGGAACCGATGACTGCAAATACCATCTTCGACATGGCGTCTTGCAGCAAATCCATGTCTACTGCCATATGTACCATGATTTTAGCAGAACGCGGAAAGATACGCCTTCTTGATCCCGTCAGCCGATATATACCCGGCTTCAAAGACTGGGAAAGTGAGGACGGAAAAGACAAAAAAGTCATTCGTATAACCGACCTGCTGACACATAGCTCCGGTCTGCCACCTTACGCTCCGGCAGCCGAACTGGAAAAAAAATACGGCTCTCCCAACCCTACGGGACTAATGGAATACATCGCCGGCTGTAAACGCGACTTTAAACCCCAAACGGACTTCCAATACAGTTGTCTTAATTTCATCACCCTGCAACACATTATCGAAGCCGTCAGCGGCCAATCCTTGCGTGACTTTGCCCGTGAAAACATCTTCAATGTATTGGGTATGAACCATACCGATTATCTCCCTTGCCAACGTGATAAGAACGGTCAATGGGTCAACACCGCCAACTCCCAACTTTCAACCCTCGACTTTCAACTAACCCGGGTGGCCCCTACGGAAAAACAACCCAACGGCCAGGTGCTTTGCGGTCAGGTACACGACCCCCTCGCACGTATTCTCAATGGCGGCATCAGCGGTAATGCAGGCGTATTCTCCTGTGCCGAAGATATTGCCATACTGTGCGCTGCTTTACAAAATGGCGGTGAATGGAACGGGCGGCGTATCCTCAGTCCGCAAGGAGTGAAAACTATGCGTACAGTTCCCCGTTCAACAGCTGCTTTGGGGCGTTCTTTAGGCTGGGATGTCTTCACTGCCTATGCATCCAATTCCGGAGACTTTTTCAGTCCGAATACTTACGGACATACGGGTTATACCGGCACATCCATAGTGATTGACCCCGACAATGACACTTCAGTAATCCTGCTGATTAATGCCGTACATCCCGAAGACGGACACAGTGTAGTACGCTTACGTTCATTGGTAGCCAATGTAGTAGCATCTTCTCTGTACTCCTCCCCACGTATTTATACAGACCATTACTACAAACGTTTCCTTCAGTTCATGGATGAACCCGCCATCGGTAACAAGGACATTGTAATGCTGGGTAACAGTCTGACGGAGAATGGTGGCGACTGGGCTGCCCGTCTTGGCAATAAAAACGTACGTAATCGCGGCATTATCGGTGATGAAGTAATGGGTGTATACGACCGTCTCCATCAAATATTGCCGGGACATCCTGCCAAATTATTCCTTCTTATCGGCGTGAACGATGTTTCGCACGACCTAACGACCGACACCATCGTCGGTATGATTCGTGTAACAGTAGAGCGTATCCAAAAAGAATCTCCCGATACCAAGCTCTACCTGCAAAGCCTGCTTCCCATTAACGAAAGTTTCGGTCGCTATAAAAGGCTGGCAGGCAAGACGAACATGATACCGGAAATCAACAAACAGTTAGAAGAACTCGCCAAAGAAAAGGGTCTGACATACATAAACCTCTTTCCCCTATTCACTGAAAAAGGAAGAAATGTATTACGTGCGGAGCTGACGACAGACGGATTACACCTCAAAGAAGAGGGTTATAAAATCTGGGTCAAAGCTATTAGAAAAAAGATTTAGCAAGAGAGTTTATAAAACAATTTTGATAAAAAAGGAAAAGGTGATAAAGTCTGCTCTTTACCACCTTTTCCTTTTATATTAATTTTAGTTATTCTACAAATCCTTCCAAATACACATCAAATGTCAATGATGTATAACCCGGAATAGTACCGGATGAATTACCGCTTGAACCATATGCACTTTGCCAAGGAATATACAACATCCAACGTTCACCGACCCGCATATACTGCAAAGCCCATGTCCATCCCGGAATTACTTCCGATACAGTGAACTCAGAAGAAGAATTAAACTCGGTAGGCCATTTGGAGTCACTCGATAAAGGTAATGGTATGTCACGGTCAGTAGCCCCGTAACCACCAAAGTTTCCGTCAAACTCATCACCTGTAATAAGAGTTCCGTAATAGAAAGCCTTAACAGTAGAGTTATACCCGTCAAAATTAGGACGCTCTCCCGTTTCTTTCTTCACAAGTTTCTTGCAATATGCGTACTGAGGTATCATATTGGTACTGGTTGTCGGCACCTGTATTGCAAATAATTCACCCTCTTCCATTTCATCAGCATCCTTTGCGGTAAGTACAAGTCTATCACCGGCTTTCCCCTTGATTGAGTCAACAAAAGCTTCGTTACGCGGTCGCCAATTATCATATTTTCCAGCTTCTTCCACTTCTTCGCAAGCTACAAACGTACCTGCCACGAAAAGCAAGAAAGGTAAAAACAAAAGAAACAGTCTCTTCATCTAATTATAAATTACGGAATTACTATTATTTACATTTGCCACCTGTCACTCAGGACGTAGCGAAAATCTCCTTTGCGCTTCATAATAAAGAGAGTATATTCGCTACGCTCTGAATGGCAGATAAACAAAATATTTCTTATTGCAACGTTTTCAACAAAGATGTAATGCTTACGCGATCTGCAATGATATTGTTCAGTTCGGAGATAGCCACACGTTCCTGCTGCATTGTATCACGATTACGCAGCGTCACACAGTTGTCTTCCAGCGTCTGATGGTCTACGGTCACACAGTACGGAGTACCGATAGCGTCCTGACGGCGATAACGCTTGCCGATACTGTCTTTCTCATCATACTGGCAGTGGAAGTGGAATTTTAAGTTATCGATAATCTCACGAGCCTTTTCAGGCAGTCCGTCTTTCTTTACCAGCGGCATAACGGCCAGTTTCACCGGAGCCAATGCTGCAGGCAGTTTCAAGACAACTCGGGTTTCACCGTTCTCCAACTGCTCCTCACAATAAGAAGCCGACATGATGCTAAGGAACATACGGTCTACGCCGATAGAGGTTTCGATAACGTACGGAGTGTAGCTTTCATTGGTTTCCGGATCAAAATACTTGATGTTCTTGCCGGAGAATTTCTCATGCTGAGACAAGTCGAAATTCGTACGGCTGTGGATACCTTCCACTTCTTTGAAACCGAAAGGCATCAAGAATTCAATGTCGGTAGCTGCATTGGCATAGTGCGCCAACTTGTCATGGTCGTGATAACGATAATGGTCATCGCCGAATCCCAGCGCCTTATGCCATTTCAGTCGGGTTGCTTTCCAAGTCTTGAACCAGTCGAGTTCAGTACCCGGTTTTACGAAGAACTGCATTTCCATCTGCTCGAACTCACGCATACGGAAAATGAACTGACGCGCAACAATCTCGTTACGGAAAGCCTTACCGATTTGTGCGATACCGAAAGGAATCTTCATGCGGCCGGTCTTCTGTACATTCAGATAGTTCACAAAGATACCCTGGGCGGTTTCCGGACGAAGATAAATCTTCATTGCACCTTCCGAGGTCGAACCCATTTCGGTAGTAAACATCAGGTTGAACTGACGAACTTCCGTCCAGTTTTTTGTACCGCTGATAGGGCAAACAATTTCTTCATCCAAAATAATCTGGCGAAGTTCATCAAGGTTATTGTCGTTCAATGCTTTTGCAAAACGTTCGTGCAAAGCGTCACGCTTAGCCTGATGCTCCAGTACACGAGTATTCGTGCTACGGAACTGGGCTTCGTCAAAAGCCTCACCGAAACGTTTGGCAGCTTTGGCTACTTCTTTGTTTATCTTGTCGTCATATTTGGCGAGTTGGTCTTCAATCAATACATCGGCACGATAACGTTTTTTTGAATCACGGTTATCAATCAAAGGGTCGTTGAACGCATCCACGTGTCCGCTTGCCTTCCAGATTGTGGGATGCATAAAGATAGCCGAGTCAATGCCTACTATGTTTTCATGCAGCAGCACCATGCTCTGCCACCAGTATTGTTTGATGTTGTTTTTCAGTTCCACACCCATCTGACCGTAATCGTATACGGCTCCCAAACCGTCGTAGATGTCGCTTGAAGGGAACACGAATCCGTATTCCTTACAGTGTGATACGAGTTTCTTAAAAACGTCTTCTTGTGCCATTTTTTGTTGTATCTTAATTAATTTGAAATCTTTATTTAACTAAAAACGCCACAAAGATAGGGATTTATCTTATATGTAGGGCAACGGGGGTATTAATTTATCTTATTCTTCCTCTGTCTTTCGGTTCTCGTTTGCCCGTTGCATCGCAAGGGCCGTATGAACTGAAAGAATAACAGACAGAAGAAACCAAAGGAAATCCAACCATAACAGGAAACCTGCGAAATGGATAAAAGATATAATACCTCTATATTCTGAACGGCAATCAGACGTAATCAGCCAACTTTTACTTTTTTAGAATAACTTCGAAATAAAAGTCCAAATAATTGAGATAATTCTGAAACTGAAAACCAAGAATCTTCCGTAATTTTGTTTTAAAAGAAATATCTATTTTTAAGCATATAAATATGAAGACAACATTTCTAGTGATCGGATTATGCCTGTTCTTGTTGACAAGTTGTTTTTCTTCTAATAGTCAAGCAAATAAAGATCTGCAAGATAGTAAATTATTTATGGAACTTCCATATAATTGCCCTACTCCCGATGGTATGGCAATAGCTCCTGACGGAAGTTTGATATTAGCCTGTCCTAATTTTGCCAACCCGGCCATGCCTGCTTGCTTAATGAAAATTACTTCCGATAAACAGATTTCCAAATGGATAGATGTACCGGTACTGCCCGAAACAGGTATCGCTTGCCCCATGGGAATTGCATTTAATGAAAAAGGAGATTTATATATCTGTGACAATCAAGGCTGGTCAGGAAGTGAGCGGGGATACAGGAAAGGTCGTTTGTTAAAATTAACATTTGATAAGCAAGGAATACTGCAAGAAACGATAACAGTGGCATATAATATGGAACATCCCAATGGGATACGCATACATAATGGAAAAGTATATGTCACTCAAAGTTCCCTATCCGCCATTCCATCAGAAAAATTGGTAAGTGGTGTATATTGCTTCAATGAAGACGATTGTAATATAGAAATAACCAATACGCTGGAAGATAAAAATCTATTAACGACGGTAATTACCCGAAATCCACAAGTGCAATATGGTTTAGATGGTATCGTGTTCGATAAGAAAGGTAATTTATATGTGGGTAACTTTGGTGATGGCTCCATTCACAAAATCACTCTGGATAAAAATGGAAAAGTATTATCCAATACTATATGGGCACAAGACAGTACGCAGTTAGTTACGACAGACGGTATTTGCATGGACGAGAAAGATAATATGTATGTAGCGGACTTTTCCGCTAACGCTATTGCGCGCATCACTCCTGATAGAAAGATTGTTCGAATAGCGCAGAGCCCTGATTGTGACGGTAGTAATGGTGGACTTGACCAACCGGGAGAGCCAATCGTATGGAATGGGAAACTGATAATTTCATGCTTCGACATAGTTACAGGACCCGACAAAATAAATACCAAGCATGACAAACCTTACACACTGGCGCAATTGGACTTGGAGAATAACTAAAAATTATTCTTGACAATACTGATTATAAAAAGTTTAAGATATTAGAATATGAAAAAGATTTGGATTTTATTTTTATGTTTCAGCAGTTTAACCATTCAGGCAAAAGACTACTACGTAACACCTGCTGACATTAGTAAGTTAAAAGAGATTTTAGGCAATAACACTTTGCGACCCGGTGATGAAGTAATTTTACGTGACGGGATATATACCGGATTGGGAGAAGTAGACTTTTCCGCCCGAGGAACAAATACCGACTCTATCAAATTAAGAGCTGAACATGCAGGAAAAGCCGTTATTTCAGGTGCTCTGAAGATGAGAGTATACGGGCAATATCTGCAAATGGAAGGATTGTTTTTTCATAAAGCATGGGCAAAAGATTTATGTATGATTGAATTCCAAAAAGAAGATGGTGTGTATGCTTCCCATTGCCGATTTACTAATTGCGTAATGGACGATTGTAACGATCCGGATAAAAGTGAAAAACCGGTAAAAGGGGTAGACCCTATTACAGTCAGTGAATATTGGTTAGGGTTGCATGGAAAGAATATCCGTATAGACCACTGCTATTTTGCGAATAAACGCATTGGCGGATTGATACTTCAGATATGGTTAAATGAATATGACCATCTAAATAATCATCAAATTGATCATAATATATTTGGAGCACGCCAGCCTTACGGCGGAAACGGCGCTGAAATTATCCGTATAGGCAACTCTTGGTCGTCACAGTTAGAATCCCACACATTGGTGGAAGACAATGTTTTTCTGCATTGCGATGGAGAGAATGAAATCATATCGGTTAAATCCTGTCATAATATTCTGCGCCGTAATCTATTCTTTGAATCACGTGGCGGTTTAGTTTGCCGGCATGGCCATGATAATATATTAGAATCTAATACTTTTGTCGGTAATAATATTGAGGGAACCTGTGGCATCCGTCTTATCAATCAAGGACACACCGTATACGATAATTTGCTTTGCCGCTTAGGTGGTTTTGGATTACTGGTACGCATGGGCATATACGAACGTCCGAATGCCAGTACCGATATTCAAAAGGAACCATTAACCTCTTATCATAGGGCTGAAAACATTGATATATCCCATAATGCTTTTATAGACTGTAAAACGATCGATTTAGGTTCCGGAAGCGGCGATAAAGAGCCTCGGAATGTACGTTTAGCTTACAATTATTTTAGCAACAAAACCAATAACATTCGAATATCCTATCCGGAAAAAACATTATCAGGTTTCTATTTTATGGAAAATCGATACATTTGGGCAGATGGGCTCATTATTAAATCTCCCGGATTCAAACGCTTATTACAAGCAGAGAATCATGATGCAAAAGAGCAAACAAGAGTTCGGGAATGCTTGGAAAAAGCAGGAACGGTTTGGTATCCAAGTACGGCAAAAGACATACGTTACATTTTAAGTAAATATTAAAATACAATAATCCTGCTTTTTATTTTAGGGAACTATAGCTTGCCTTAAAGTAAGCTATGGCAACTATGGTGAGATTTTACGCTTAAAACTTTATACTGTTACAAATCATTGGTTTCCAGAAATACAAATAAAAACATTTTCATTTATTGATTAAAGTTCGTATTTTTGCCTGCAACTGTCAAAGCAACAGTTATTCATGAATAGACAATTCCCGAACAAATATGAGCGAAGACTTTGAAGGAGCAAAAGACGATTTGGATAAAGAACTCCCGGCAGGGAGCGAAGAGCATTCAGATTATAAACCTGCGGATACCAATGATATAAGCATCAAGCACCAGCTGAGCGGCATGTATCAGAACTGGTTCTTGGATTACGCCTCGTACGTAATCCTGGAACGTGCCGTACCTCACATCATGGACGGATTAAAACCTGTTCAACGGCGTATTCTGCACTCCATGCGGCGTATGGAGGACGGGCGCTACAACAAGGTGGCCAATATCGTGGGACATACCATGCAGTTTCACCCGCACGGTGACGCCAGCATCGGTGATGCACTGGTACAACTCGGCCAAAAAGATTTGCTTATCGACTGTCAGGGAAACTGGGGTAATATTCTTACGGGAGACAGCGCAGCCGCCCCCCGTTACATCGAAGCGCGCCTTTCCAAATTCGCGCTCGATGTAGTATTCAATCCTAAGACAACAGAGTGGAAACTGTCATACGACGGACGTAACAAGGAACCGGTGACCTTACCCGTCAAATTCCCTTTGCTGCTGGCACAAGGCGTGGAAGGTATTGCCGTAGGTCTTTCTTCCAAGATATTACCACATAACTTCAACGAACTTTGCGATGCATCCGTAAAATACCTGCATAAGGAAGAATTCAAACTCTATCCCGATTTTCAGACAGGCGGCAATATCGATGTATCGAAATACAATGACGGCGAACGTGGCGGAGCCGTACGGGTACGAGCCAAAATAGAAAAGGTGGATAACAAAACACTCGTTATCCGAGAGATACCTTACGGAAAAACGGTAGCCAGTGTCTGCGATTCTATCGTCAAAGCAAGCGAAAAGGGGAAAATCAAGATAAAGAAAGTAGAAGACCTTACTTCCGGAAGCGTAGAGATATTGGTTCATCTTGCTCCCGGCGTATCATCAGACAAAACGATTGACGCGCTTTACGCCTTTACGGATTGTGAAGTCAGCATCTCACCCAACTGCTGCGTCATCGACGAGCAGAAACCTCACTTCCTCACCGTCAGCGACGTATTGAAAAAATCGGTGGACAATACATTGGCTTTATTACGCCAGGAACTGGAAATACGTAAAAACGAAATACTGGAAAGCTTACACTTCTCTTCATTGGAGAAGATATTCATCGAAGAGCGTATCTATAAAGATAAGGAATTTGAGCAGGCCAAAAACATGGATGCAGCCTGCGAGCATATCGACGAACGCTTGACACCTTATTATCCCACATTTATCCGTGAGGTGACCAAAGAGGATATCCTCAAACTGATGGAGATAAAAATGGCTCGTATCCTCAAGTTCAACTCCGACAAAGCAGAGGAACTGATTGCCCGCATGAAGGCGGACATCGAGGAGATAGACCGCCATTTGGCCAATATCGTGGAATATACGGTAGACTGGTTCCGCATGCTGAAAGAGAAGTACGGAAAAGGCTTCCCGCGCCGTACCGAATTACGTAATTTCGATACCATCGACTCTACCAAAGTGGTAGAAGCCAATGAAAAATTATACATCAACCGCGAAGAGGGTTTCATCGGTACCGGCCTGAAAAAAGACGAATTCATAGCCAACTGCTCCGACCTCGACGATGTTATCATCTTCTTCCGCGACGGACGTTACATCATCACTCCGGTGGCAGACAAGAAATTCGTAGGCAAGAACATACTCTATGCCAACGTATTCAAGAAGAACGACAAACGTACCATCTACAATGTCGTCTACCGTGACGGAAAAGAAGGTACGCATTATATCAAGCGTTTCGCCGTGACTTCCGTAGTACGCGACCGCGAATATGACGTGACACAAGGCACGCCCGACTCACGTATCGTATATTTCACGGCCAACCCCAACGGTGAGGCCGAAATCATCAAAGTAACGCTCAAGCCCAATCCGCGTATACGCCGCATCATCTTCGAAGAAGATTTCAGCCAGATAAATATCAAAGGCCGTCAGGCCATGGGCAATATACTCACCCGTAACCCGGTTCACAAGATAGCTCTGAAGCAACGCGGCGGTTCCACATTGGGCGGGCGCAAAGTATGGTTCGACCAAGATGTCCTGCGCCTCAACTATGACGGTCGCGGAGAATACCTCGGCGAATTCCAAAGTGACGAGCAAATCCTGGTGGTATTGAACAACGGCGAGTTCTACACCAGCAATTTCGATGTGAACAATCACTACGAAGACAACATACGGGTGTTGGAGAAATATGATTCGAACAAAGTATGGACAGCCGTTCTGTATGATGCCGACCAACAAGGTTATCCGTACATCAAACGTTTCTGTTTCGAGGCAAGTAACCGCAAGCAGAACTATCTGGGTGAGAACAAGGACAATCGTCTCATCCTGTTGACTGACGAATATTATCCGCGACTGGAAGTTATATTCGGCGGTCATGACAACTTCCGTGAGCCGTTGGTAATCGATGCAGACGAGTTTATCGCAGTAAAAGGTTTCAAAGCCAAAGGCAAGCGATTGACTACCTACACGCTGGAAACTATCAACGAATTAGAGCCTACCCGTCAGCCGGAAGTCCCGCAAACCCCTGAGAGCAACGACGAGGAAGAAGTTGAAATACTGGACCCGGATCACGGGAAAAGCGAAAGCGACATATTGGACGAACTGACAGGACAAATGAAATTGTTCTCTGATAATGATGACAGCAAGGAACATGAAACTACCTAAAGCGGTAATGCCGGTTCTCTGTACGGTTCTGCTGCTATGCTGCAACGCCATACGGGCGCAGCTTCCTGTAAAGGCAGAAGGATTGGAACAAAGCCGCCTCGTAACCCGTGCTACCATGTATGGCATAGGTGTCACGAATGTATTCGACACCTATCTGTCCCCCCAGGAATATACCGGAATAGATTTCCGCGTTTCCCGCGAAAGCATGCGCATGACCAGATGGATGGACGGTAAGCTGTCTTTGCAGAGTTTCTTTCAGGCCGATTTAGGTTATACCCATAACAAAGTGGATAATAACAACACATTCTCCGCATTAGCGAATTGGAATTATGGTCTGCACTATAACTTCCCTGTCACGAGTAACTTCAAGTTGCTCGCCGGCGGCCTTGCCGACCTGAACGGCGGTTTTGTCTACAACCTGCGTAATACCAACAATCCGGCATCGGCACGCGCTTACATCAATCTGGACGCATCGGGTATGGCCATTTGGGACTTACGCATCAAAAACTATCCGCTTACATTACGTTATCAGGTCAACCTGCCCTTAATGGGAGTGATGTTCTCGCCGCATTACGGCCAGTCCTATTATGAAATCTTCTCATTAGGAAACAGTAGCGGAGTGGTCAAATTCACTTCACTGCACAACCAGCCTTCATTACGGCAGATGCTTACGGCAGACTTCCCGATAGGACGCGCCAAAATACGCTTTGCCTATATATGGGACGCTCAGCAATCCAAAGTAAACGATATAAAAACACATACCTACTCACACGTATTCATGGTAGGCTTTGTAAAGGAGCTGTATTTATTGAAGAATAAGAAGAAGAGGTGATAGAGTAACAAGGCGGTAAAGTGATAGAGTGATAAGGTGATAAACGGTGAATGATAAGATGACGGGATTTCTTAAAAAGATAATGGTTCTGATGGTTGTACTTCCTTTGCTGAGCAGTTGCATCCGCGAAGAAGAAGTCACCAATTCTCCACAGGGGAACTTCGAAGCCTTATGGAAGATTATCGACGAACAGTATTGTTTCTTGGAATACAAGCAAATCGACTGGGATGCCATCCATGCCAAATACAGCAAGCTTATTACCAACACTATGAGCAGTGAAGGGTTGTTTGAAGTACTGGGAAACATGCTGAATGAGCTGCAAGACGGACACGTAAACTTAGCTTCCGCCCACAATGTATCGTATTATGACGCATGGTATCAGGACTATCCGCGTAACTTTCGCGAAGATATTGTAGAAGACACCTATCTGGGTAAAGCCAGTACCGACTACCGTACCGCCGCAGGCGTCAAGTATAAAATATTCGAAGACAACATCGGCTATATGCGTTACGAAAGCTTCTCCTCGGGAATAGGCAATGGAAATCTGGATGAGATACTCTCCTATCTCGCCGTATGCAACGGACTTATCATTGACGTACGCAGTAATGGCGGTGGCAACGTAACCAACTCCACACGCATTGCCGCCCGTTTCACCAACGAAAAAGTACTGACCGGATACATCCGCCATAAAACCGGCAAGGGACACAATGATTTCTCCGAACCCTACCCCATAGAATTAGAACCCAGTAACAGCATACGCTGGCAAAAGAAAGTAGTAGTCCTCACCAACCGCCGCTCATACAGTGCAACCAACGATTTTGTCAACCAGATGAGCTGCCTGCCCAATGTCACCATCATAGGTGACAAAACCGGTGGCGGTTCCGGTATGCCCTTTACTTCCGAACTTCCTAACGGGTGGACAGTGCGTTTTTCCGCCAGTCCGCATTTCAGTGTCGACATGGAACAGATAGAATGGGGAATAGACCCCGACATTAAAATAGATATGGATGAAACGGATGAGGCAAAGCATATAGACACTATCATCGAAAAAGCCCGGGCTTTCCTCAAAGGCGAATGGACTCCGGAATGAAATGAATAACTTTCTTTACGCTTTTGCTTGTAAAACCGATAAAACTTCTTATCTTTGCACCGCTTAACGGGAAATCCCTTGCGGGTGTGGCGTAATTGGCAGCCGCGCCAGACTTAGGATCTGGTGCCGTGAGGCGTGTAGGTTCGAGTCCTATCACCCGCACAGTTTATTTTTTTAAAAGACAAACAACAGAGAAAGAAGATGTATTGCCATACATCTTCTTTTTTCTTTCCCCTTTCCTCACGGATTGTGTTAAAAACCGGAGATATATAAAGGTCTGAAATCTTTTTTGCATCCCGATTGTTTCAGAGGAAACAATCAAGTTAGTTATCCACTAAAAATTTATGCAATGAAGAAAAAACCTAAACTTCCTATGAAGAGAGCCTTTTGGCTGAAAAATCTATTTCTGATAGCATGTCTGCTCCTCGCAGCAACTCCCGGTTTCTCTCAGAACAAGACAGTGACCGGTACGGTGACCGATGCTACAGGAGAACCGCTCATCGGAGCGTCCGTACTGCAACAAGGTACTTCCAACGGTGTCATTACGGACATTGACGGAAAGTATTCCATTCAGGTGCCACCCGAAGCCACTTTGGAATTTTCCTATGTAGGCATGGTGAAGCAGGCCGTCAAAGTGGGCAACCGGAGTATTGTCGACGTGCAGATGCACGATGATTCGCAGATGCTTGCCGAGACAGTCGTCATCGGGTACGGTAGCGCCAAGAAACGCGACCTTACCGGTTCCATCACCAATATCAAAGGGGATGAAATCGCCAACAAGCCCGTGGTCAACCCGGTAGCCGCCCTGCAAGGAAAGATAGCCGGCGTACAAGTCATCAACTCCGGTAAAGCCGGTGCAGATCCGGAAATACGTGTGCGCGGCACAAACTCTATCAACGGCTACAAACCGCTGTATGTAGTAGACGGCCTGTTCAACGACAACATCAACTTCCTCAATCCGCAGGACATCGAGTCCATGGAAATCCTGAAAGACCCGTCATCCCTCGCCATCTTCGGTGTACGAGGCGCCAACGGTGTCATCATCATTACCACCAAGAAGGCCAAAGAAGGGCAGACACGTGTCAACATCAACGGTTCGTTCGGTTTCAAAACCGTAACGAACAAGATTGCGATGGTCGATGCGGCCGGTTTCAAGGAGCTCTATAACGAACAGCTAAGAAACGAAGGCAATCCCGAATTCGATTTCACCCCCTGGACGGGCAATACCAACTGGCAGGATGAAATCTTCCAGACCGGATTCATCACCAACAACAACGTCAGCATCACGGGCGCTTCCGCCAAGCACAGCTTCTATCTCGGAGCCGGTTACGCCTACGAGCAAGGCAATATCAAGCACGAGAAATACAGCAAAGTCACGCTGAATGTAAGCAACGATTATAAAGTTACGGACAACTTCAAAGTCGGCTTCCAGTTTAACGGCGCACGCATACTGCCTGCCGATACCAAGAGTGTGGCAACAGCCCTCCGTGCCGCTCCGGTAGCTCCCGTATACAATGCGGAATACGGCCTGTACACCACCCTGCCCGGTTTTCAGAAAGCGCAGATGAACAACCCGATGGTCGATGTAGGCTTGAAAGCCAATACCACCCGTGCGGAGAACTACCGCGCGTCGGGCAACGTATACGGTCAATGGGACTTCCTGAAAAACTTCCAGTTCAAAGTGATGTACTCCATGGACTACGCTTCCAACAGCAGCCGCACCTACACTCCTATCATCACCGTATTCGACAGCAGCGTGGAAGGTAACGTCGTGACCCTCGGCAACGGAAAGACCGGAGTGAAACAGTCCAAGGAAACCGAAGCCAAAGTACAAAGCGACTACCTGCTGACCTACACCAATACCTGGAGCGAGCATAGCCTGACCGCCACCGCCGGTTTCACCACCTATTATAATAAGCTGGAGATGCTGGGCGGAGAACGTACGCAAGGAGTAGGTCTGGTCATTCCCGACAATCCCGACAAATGGTATGTCAGCATCGGCGATGCGGCAACAGCCACCAATGAAAGCAAACAATGGGAGCGCAGCACCGTATCCATGTTGGGACGTGTGCTCTATAACTACAAAGGCAGATACCTGTTCAACGGTTCGTTCCGTCGTGACGGTTCTTCCGCATTCTCCTACACCGGCAACCAATGGCAGAATTTCTACTCCGTCGGTGCAGGCTGGCTGATGTCCGAAGAGGAATTTATGAAAGACATCACCTGGCTGGATATGTTGAAACTGAAAGGTTCATGGGGTACGCTCGGTAATCAGAATCTGGATAAGGCCTATCCTGCCGAGCCGTTGCTCACCAATGCCTACTCTGCCGTATTCGGCAAGCCGTCCGCCATCTATCCGGGCTACCAACTGTCCTACCTGCCCAATCCCAATCTCCGTTGGGAGAAAGTGGAAGCCTGGGAAGTAGGCGCAGAAGCCAACTTCTTCCGCAACCGCCTGCACTTCGAGGGTGTATATTACAAGAAAACCACCAAAGACCTGCTGGCAGAAGTGCCGGGCATCTCCGGTACGGTTCCGGGCATCGGCAATCTCGGTTCCATAGAGAACAAAGGTGTGGAGCTCGCCATCAACTGGCGTGACCAAATCGGCGACTGGGGATATAACGTAGGCGCCAACTTCACTACAATCAAGAACAAGGTATTGAGCCTCGTACAGGACGGTTACTCAATCATCGCCGGCGACAAGAGCCAAAGCTATACGATGGCCGGTTATCCTATCGGTTACTTCTACGGTTACAAGGTGGAAGGCGTGTACCAGACAGACGAAGAAATCGCCCGGTCTCCCAAGAACACCCTGGCCACCGTTACACCGGGCGACCTGAAGTTCAAGGATGTGAACGGTGACGGTGAAATCACCACTGCCGACCGTACCATGATAGGCGACCCTACTCCCGATGTCACTTACGGCATCACTCTCGGTGTCAACTATAAAAACTGGGAACTCGGCATCGACATGATGGGACAAGGCGGCAACCAGATATTCCGCACATGGGACAATTACAACTGGAGCCAGTTCAACTTCATGGAACAACGCATGGACCGTTGGCACGGACCGGGTACAAGCAATACCCAGCCCCTGCTGAATACGAAGCATACCATCAACAATATGAACTCCGAGTACTACATCGAAGACGGCAGCTTCTTCCGTATCCGCAACGTACAGTTGGCGTATAACTTCGACAAGACCCTGATATCCAGAATCGGCATGCAGGCCTTGAAACTCTATGTCAACATCCAGAACCTGAAAACCTGGAAGCACAACACCGGCTACACTCCCGAACTGGGTGGCACGGCCATTGCTTTCGGTGTAGACGACGGCAGCTATCCGATGCCGGCCATTTACACATTCGGCTTCAATCTGACATTCTGACCGGCATAGTGCCGGAACAAAGTTCCCCTGCGGAATAACAGTACTTTATTAAATCTATAATAGGAAAATTATGAAACTAAAGAATAAGATATTAACCCTGATAGCAGGCACACTCACCACCTTTGCCCTGACATCCTGTAACGACTTCCTCGACCGTGACCCACTGGGACAGTTCACCGAAGACGATGCCCCCAACGCCCTTATCGGCGGAAAGATGTACAACGTATACTACCTGATGCGCAGCTATAACATCACTGCCGGCATACCCGCTTTCATGATACACATGGTACGCAGCGAGGATTCCGAAAAAGGAAGCGATGCCGGCGACGGCGCCGACCAGGCAGATATGTGGGATGATTTCCAGTACACAGCCTCCAACGGCACGCTGAGCGCCTATTGGGGACAGAATTATAAAATCATCTATCAGTGCAACGAAATCCTCGACGATCTGGAGAACAGCGGAAACAAAGATGATTTGGAGAATATACGTACCAAAGGCGAAGCCCTGTTTTTCCGCGCCTATTGTTACTTCAACCTTGTACGCGCCTGGGGAGAAGTGCCGTTGGTAACCTTCAAAGTGAAAGAGGCATCCGACGCCAACGTGCCCAAAACCACTGCGGACAAGATATACGAGCAAATAGACAAAGACCTCGCCGAGGCCGAGAAATGCCTGCCGCTGACGTGGACTTCCGAGTATACCGGACGTATCACATGGGGAGCCGCGCGTTCGCTGCACGCCCGTACCTATATGATGCGCAACGATTGGGATAATATGTACGACGCTTCTACCGAAGTAGTCAAGTCCGGTATCTACAACCTGAACACTCCTGTGGATAAAGTCTTTACCGTTGAGGGTGAGAACTGCGGCGAAAGCGTGTTCGAATTGCAATGCGAATCGACCGACGCGCTGAAAAACAGTGATGTCATCGGCAGCCAGTTCTGTCAGGTGCAAGGTGTGCGCGGTGCAGGCGATTGGGATCTCGGCTGGGGCTGGCATATGGGAACCACGCTGGTAGGCCAGGCATTCGAACCCGGCGACCCCCGTAAAGACGCATCCTTACTCTATTTCCGCCGAAGCATCAGTGACCCCATTACCCCGGAAAATACCAATAAGCCTTACGGTGAATCTCCTGTGTCTACCGCTATGGGAGCTTACTTCAACAAAAAGGCATATACCGAACCCGAGCTGCGTAAGAAATATACGAAAGAGGGTTTTTGGGTAAACATCCGCATTATCCGCTACCCGGACGTATTGCTGATGGCTGCCGAGGCTGCCAACGAGAAAGGTATTTCGGGCGAGGCCATCGACTATCTGGAACAGGTTCGCGCCCATGCACGCGGTACGGACAGCAGCATACTTCCCAAAGTTACGTCTACCGACCAAAATACACTGCGTGATGCCATTCGTCACGAACGCCGTGTAGAGCTGGCATTGGAGCCCGACCGTTTCTATGACCTCGTACGCTGGGGAATTGCCAAAGAAGTGTTGCAAGCCGCCGGAAAGAACTACCAGGATAAGAACGCCTTGCTGCCATTGCCACAAGACGAGATTGACAAATCGAACGGGGTGCTGGTACAGAATCCTAATTATTAAATGTAATTAGTAATTAGTGATTAGAGGTTAGTGATTAGTGATTAATGGTGAATGGTGAATGGTTAATGATTAGTGGTTTATGATTAGTCATTAGTGAGTTATGATTTATGATTAATAATTAATGGTTAGTGATTAGAAATTAATGATTAATAATTTATGATTAGTCATTAATCATTAGAGGTTAGTGATTAATGATTAGCACCATACAGCATGATAACGCACCTAAGGCTGAAAGCCTTTTATCTCCAAGCCCGGGGTAACACCCCGGGTATAAAAAGCCCTCTGTGTCTTGCGCCCTGTAAGGGCAAAAGATTCATACACAAGGATTTTGCCCTTACAGGGCGCAATGTTAATCATCTGCAATATCCCGGGGCGTTGCCCCGGGCTTGGAGATAAAAGCCTTTCAGGCTTTAACTTAGAAAGACCTATATTCATTATCCAGCTTAAAAAGCATATATAAAAACACATGCAAAAAGCATATACAAAAGCATATACAAAAGCGTATATAAAAGCATATACAAAAACGTATATAAAAGCATATTAAAAGACATACGCAAAGAAATATATGTAAAGAACCGTATTAGAAAATACATATTAAAAGAAACATATTATGAAGAAGTTTTTCCAAAGAACCAGCCTGCTACTCGCAGCCGCCTTTATAGGCGCTGCCACACTGCAGGCGCAGAAATCCCCTCAAGATATGGATCGCTTTATCGATGCACTGATAAAGCGAATGACCGTAGAGGAGAAAATAGGGCAATTAAACCTGCCCGTCACCGGTGAAATCACTACCGGACAAGCTAAAAGCAGTGACGTAGCCAAGAAGATTGAGCAAGGGCTCGTCGGCGGTCTTTTCAACCTGAAAGGAGTGGCCAAGATACGCGACGTACAAAAGCTGGCAGTAGAAAACTCACGACTGGGTATTCCCCTGCTCTTCGGCATGGACGTGATACACGGCTACGAAACCATCTTCCCTATCCCTCTGGGATTGTCCTGTACCTGGGATATGGCCGCCATTCAGGAGTCCGCGCGCATCGCCGCCATCGAAGCCAGCGCCGACGGCATCTCCTGGACATTCAGTCCGATGGTAGACATCAGCCGCGACCCGCGTTGGGGACGTGTCAGCGAAGGTAGCGGTGAAGACCCCTTCCTTGGTGGAGCGATTGCCAAAGCGATGGTCTACGGTTATCAGGGAGGCAACCTCTCCGACCAACTCAGGCGCAATGACGAAATCCTTGCCTGCGTCAAGCACTTCGCCCTTTATGGAGCGGGCGAGGCAGGCCGTGACTACAATACGGTAGACATGAGCCGCAACCGTATGTTCAACGAATACATGTACCCCTACGAAGCCGCCGTAGAGGCAGGCGTGGGAAGCGTAATGGCATCCTTCAACGAGATAGACGGCGTACCCGCCACAGCCAACAAATGGCTGATGACCGATGTTCTCCGCAAGCAATGGGGCTTCAACGGCTTTGTAGTGACCGACTTTACCGGTATATCCGAGATGATAGAACATGGCATCGGCGACCTGCAAACCGTCTCCGCGCGTGCCCTCAATGCCGGTGTAGACATGGATATGGTAAGCGAAGGCTTTGTCGGCACACTCAAGAAGTCCGTCATGTCGGGCAAGGTAAGCATGAAAACCCTCGATGCGGCCTGCCGCCGTATCCTCGAAGCCAAGTATAAGTTAGGACTTTTCGACAATCCCTATAAATACTGCGATGTGAACCGTCCCGCACGCGACATCTTCACCAAAGAACACCGCGCCGCCGCACGCCGTATTGCCGCCGAGAGCTTTGTATTGCTAAAGAACGGCAGCATCAAGCAACATCCGGGTTCTCTGCCCGAGCCGCTGCTTCCGCTGAAAAAAGAAGGAACCGTGGCCGTCATAGGCCCGTTGGGCAATACACGCAGCAATATGCCCGGAACATGGAGCGTAGCCGCACGCCTCAACGACTACCCCTCTCTGTATGAAGGACTGAAGGAGATGATGTCCGGCAAAGTGAACATCACATACGCCAAAGGCAGCAACCTCATCGGCGATGCCGCCTACGAAGAGCGCGCCACCATGTTCGGACGTTCCCTGAACCGGGACAACCGTACGGACAAAGAACTGCTGGACGAAGCCCTGAAAACAGCCGCCGGCGCGGACGTTATCGTAGCCGCGCTCGGTGAATCTTCCGAAATGAGCGGCGAGAGTTCCAGCCGTACCAACCTTGACCTGCCCGACGTACAGCGTTCACTGCTGGAAGCCTTGCTGAAAACAGGCAAGCCCGTAGTACTCACCCTCTTCACCGGACGCCCGCTGACACTGACCTGGGAACAGGCCAACGTGCCCGCCATACTGAACGTATGGTTTGGCGGAAGCGAAGCCGCCTATGCCATAGGCGATGTCTTGTTCGGAGATGTCAACCCCGGCGGCAAACTGACGATGACCTTCCCGAAGAATGTAGGACAAATACCGTTGTTCTACAACCACAAGAATACCGGACGTCCGCTGCAGGCAGGCAAATGGTTCGAGAAGTTCCGCAGTAACTACCTGGACGTGGCCAACGAGCCGCTTTATCCCTTTGGATACGGCCTGTCTTATACCACCTTCGAATACAGCGACATCGCCCTGAGCACCCCGTCGATGGGACAGAACGGTTCCATAACCGCCGTAGTCACCGTAACCAACACCGGAAAACGCGACGGTGCGGAAGTCGTACAGCTATACATCCGCGACCTTGTAGGAAGCATCACCCGCCCCGTACGCGAGCTGAAAGGCTTTGAAAAGGTATTCCTTCGTGCAGGCGAAAGCAAGACCGTTTCCTTCAAGATTACTCCGGAGCTGCTGCGCTTCTATGATTACGACCTGAACCATGTAGCCGAGCCCGGAGAGTTCGACCTCTTCATCGGGGGAAGCAGTCAGGCCACCAAGACGGCGCGCATCACCTTGAAGTAAACAATCCGTCTCTCCTGAGGATACCAACCGTTTTATCCGGGGGAATCTCAGTTTCCTACCGGGGAAACCGAAATTCCCCACCGGGGAAACGGGTGTTTCTCCCTGAGGGAACCGCCGTTTCCTTACGGGGAAACAAAATTCTCCCGCCAGTATATAAATCATTGCACGTAAACAGTATGAAATCAGTAAACATCTATATCCCGCTTCTCCTGCTATTGTTCCTCGCAGGAGCCTGCGGTACAAAAAAATCCGACGGAACGTCCGGCACGTTGAGCGACGACGCCCTGCTGGACACAGTACAGCGCCGAACCTTCAATTACTTTTGGGACGGGGCCGAACCCAACAGCGGACTCGCGCGCGAGCGCATCCACATGGACGGGGTATACCCCGAAAACGACCAAAACGTAGTGACATCCGGCGGCAGCGGTTTCGGTATCATGGCAGTGCTCGCAGGTATCGACCGGGGCTACGTCACCCGTGAAGAAGGACTGGCGCGCATGGAACGCATCGTTTCTTTCCTCGAGACCGCCGACCGCTTTCATGGAGCTTACCCCCATTGGTGGTATGGCGATACGGGGCGGGTAAAGCCCTTCGGGCAGAAAGACAATGGCGGCGACCTTGTAGAAACCGCTTTCGTAATGCAGGCTCTCCTTGCCGTACACCAGTACTATGCAGGCGGCAGCCCGCAAGAGAAAGCCCTCGCCGCCCGCATCGACAAGCTATGGCGGGAAGTAGACTGGAACTTCTACCGCCAGGGCGACCAAAACGTACTCTACTGGCATTGGAGTCCCGAATACGGCTGGGAGATGAACTTCCCCGTACACGGTTACAACGAATGCCTCATCATGTACATCCTTGCCGCCGCCTCGCCTACGCATGGCGTACCTGCCGCCGTATACCACGAAGGTTGGGCGCAGAACGGCGCCATCGTCAGCCCGCATAAGGTAGAGGGTATCGAACTGCATCTGCGATATCAAGGTACGGAAGCCGGCCCCCTGTTCTGGGCGCAGTACTCTTTCCTGGGACTTGACCCCAACGGACTGAAAGACGAATATTGCCCCGGTTACTTCGGCGAAATGCGTAACCTGACGCTTGTAAACCGCGCCTACTGCATCCGTAACCCCAAGCATTACAAAGGTTTCGGACCGGACTGCTGGGGGCTGACCGCCAGCTACTCCGTAAACGGATATGCCGCCCACTCGCCCAACGAGCGCAACGACCGGGGAGTCATCTCTCCCACCGCCGCCCTGTCATCCATCGTATATACGCCGGAGTACTCATTGCAAGTGATGCGCCACCTCTACGGAATGGGCGATAAAGTATTCGGTCCTTACGGATTCTACGACGCTTTCAGCGAAACGGACAACTGGTATCCGCAACGTTATCTTGCCATCGACCAGGGCCCGATAGCCGTAATGATTGAGAACTACCGCAGCGGACTGCTCTGGAAGCTCTTTATGAGCCATCCGGACGTACAGCGGGGATTGCAGAAGTTAGGATTCACCGCCCCGCAAGCCACAGCCGAAGAATAACTTCGTTCTTTCTTGTACCTGTAAAGAGGATACGCCGAAGCTGATTTTGCTATCATAATCAGAGTTTCGCCGTATCCTCTTTTTGTTTTCCGGATAAAACTAAGTATCTTTGGAGCAACACCAATCAATCATCATCATGAAAAAGTTCCTATCAGCCCTCTGCGTGACGGCGCTGTCACTCCTTGTCTACGGACAGGACGGCCACCCCTCTTCCATCTCCGGCAACCGGCGGAATTTCTCCTTTGCCTGGCTCACCGATGTTCATCTCAACTCTTTCGCCTACGCCGAAGACGATTTACGGCAAGCCGTTGAGGATATCAATGCCAACCCCGATGTGGATTTCACCATTCTGAGCGGAGACGTGACGGAATTCGGCGATACAAAAGAGTTTCAATTACTCGAGGAGATATTGAAAGGCTTCCGGAAACCCTACCTGCTGTTGCCCGGCAACCACGACGTGAACTGGAGCGAGAACGGATGTACGATGTTCGATAAGATATTCCGGGCGTCACATTTCTGCTATGACTGGCAGGGGGTACGCTTCATCGGTTGCGGAGCAGGTCCGAGCCTGCGGATGGGACCACCCCATATCCCGCGTGAGGAAATCCTCTGGCTCGACTCCGTATACAATGCCACACCTGCGGCGCAACCCGTCATTTTCGTCAATCACTTCCCGCTGAACGCCGATTTAAGCAATTGCCGGGAAGTTCTTCGGATTCTTAAGACACGCAATACGCAGGCCGTACTCGCCGGACACCTGCACGTCAACCGCTCATACGATGCCGACGGCATTCCGGGAGTGATAGGACGCTCTTCCCTCAGACGGAAAGACCCGATAGGCGGATATAACCTGGTAAGCCTGAAGGGGGATACCCTGCTGTTCCGCGAACGCATCATCAAGACGGAAACCCGCCCGGCATGGGACACTATCGTCTTTCATCCCGCCATCCGGGAAGTATGGACTGTCAAGGATGTTACGGATATCGCTTCGCAAGGAAGCATAGACGGCAACCTGTACATCTATACCAATACCGCCGGAGTGGTTCGTGCGCTGGACGCCGACAACGGAAAAACCTTATGGAAGTACCGCACCGGGAATAAGATATTCTCCGCTCCTTTCATTACTCCGCAACTGGTAATCGTTTCTTCCTGCGACGGCTGTGTCTACGCCCTGAACAGACAGGACGGAAGCATGCGCTGGAAATACGATACCGGCTACCCGATTGTAGCCTGCCCTACGGTAGCGGATGATACCGTCTATATCGGCAGCGGCAACGGGAAGTTTTATTCCATCAATCCGGCGGACGGTACGGTCAACTGGATTTGCGAGGGATTGAAAGGGTATATCGAATCACGCCCCGCCACAGACCGGGAACGGGTTTATATAGGTACGTGGGGAGCAATGTTCTATGCCATCGACCGGAAAACGGGAAAGAAAGTCTGGGAATTCGACACCCGACGCGGCAGATACTTTTCACCGGGAGCCTGCTGGCCGGTAGTTCTTCCATACACCGCAAACGGCGGAAAGCAACAGGAACAGGTTATCGTACTCAGTTCCGACTATTTCGTACGCGCTTTCCAGCCGTCGACAGGAGAGATTCTCTGGGCTTCGGACGAAGCCAAAGGGCGAGAATCGCTCGGTTTCTCACCGGACGGAAAGACGATGTATATCAAAGGCATCAAGAACAACATCACCGCGGCAGATATTTCAAAAGGCGTTTACACACCGCTTTGGAATACCGCAATGCCTTACGAAAGCAACTTTATCCCTACCCGTATGGAGACGACGGAACAATACGTGTTCATTCCCACGGAGTTCGGGGTTGTCCACGCCGTACGAACCGACGGAAGCGGAATATCCTGGCAGTGGAAAGTGGCTCATTCGGCCGTCACCTCCTTGAAGAACGCAGGAGAAAGGCGACTGATTGTCATGACGATGGACGGAACGGTTACCTGTCTCAAATACTGAGTCTTCTACCTGTCTCCACCACCGCCGCCGATTGGAGACGGTGGTATCCACATAGCGAAAAGTCTGTTGATTTACAGGAAGTAAAAGAATAACAGCAGAAGCACATTGGCAACTATGACGCATCCGAAGCCGCCCAATATCCACGAGCGCAACGAACTCTTCTTACCGGAGAAAAAGAGTGCGTAACACATATTGACGGCGATATTACTTACTATCGCCTGCATACTGCAAGCCGTTATCAGCGAAACAGGCACGCTGCCCGTACCTTGCAGAAGATTCAGAATGAACGGGGTGATGTCGCTGAAACCGGAAACAAAGGAGAGTAAGGTCAGTCCGCCCTTACCGGCATATATCAGCGTATAATGGGTAGCTATCGTAAATACCACAAAAAGTACGGCAAAAATAAGCGCTACCTTAAATTCCAGCGGGTTACTGCCGTCCTCGTCTTCATCGGTCACTCCCGATACGGCGGGACGCTTCCACTTGGAATGCAGGAACCAGGCTGCTCCGGCGGAAACAGCGGACATAATCAGCAGATAGGGATAGATAACCGTCAAGGTAGCTACGCTGAATATGCCGATCAGTATCAGGAACCGCAAGAACATCATACTGACCGCCAGCAACATGGCGGCCACATATTCGGGCGCTTCCTGAGGTGACGCCTTACGGCTTTTACGCGCCAGCACGGATATGGTGGCGGTACTGCTGTACAACCCGCCGACGATACCGGATACCAAAATGCCGGATTCACGAAAGACGTATCTCTTCAGCAGATAAGAAAGATAGGAAATACCGGAAACCACTACCGTAGCGAGCCATATACCATAAGGCGTAAGATTGACGTCCGGTATCAGATTTTCGTTGGGCAGCATCGGAAGTATGATACCGCTAATGGCCAGGAACTTGGCGAGCGTAATCATTTCATCGTTCTTCATCCGCTGCGCCAGTTCGGTGAATGTATGTTTCAACTCCGTAAAGAGCAACACGGTCACAATCACCATTACATAAAACCAAGAGGGCTGCGTGGCGACAATAGGCGCAATGCAATACGTGATGAGCGCAATGACAATGGTGGTAACCCCGAACACGTGGAACTGGGCTTGCTTGACGTAATAGTTCAAGGCAAGCAACACTCCCAAGACAGCCCCGCCACCCATAAACAGACGGTAGTCCACCGGATCGAGAATATAGAGGAGATAACCCAGAATGCCGATAAAAGTAAAGGTACGGTCTGTACCGAACAAGGTGGTCTCCCCTTCGCGTTTCAAACTGATACGTCGCAAGGAAAGGCCTATAAGCAAAGAAAATACCGTCACCAAAATAAAAGTGACGAGTTCTTCCGGCAGGTATTGATATAGTTTCTCCATATACGAATTAACAATTACGGGACGCGATTAGTTTACTTCCATTCCTTAAACGGACGCTTCATCAACTGTGAATTGTAATAACGAATATCTCCCGTTACTTCCTGCCCGATAAAGTCCGGCTTCTCAAAAGGCTCGTTCTCCGAGGCCAGCTCCACTTCGGCAATTACCAACCCTTCATTCTCTCCATAGAACTCGTCTACCTCAAAAACATGGTTTCCACTGCGTACCAGATAACGGGTTTTATCAATAATGCCCGGTTCGCACAGTTTCATCAACTCCCCGGCCTCGGCCAAAGGAATCTCTTTCTCCCATTCGTAACGGCTGATTCCGGATGTATCGGATGCCCCCTTGATGGTAAGGTACCCCTGCCCGCCGCGTATACGTACTCTTACCGTCCGTCCGCACGCGCTACTGATATATCCCTGAATGATACGGTTCTGCGCGTATGCTTGCGACTTATACTCTCCTTTTACGAGAAACTTCCGTTCTATCTCCTGCGGCATATTTATCTTTAATTAGCCCAAGAAGGAATAACCGACCAACATGGCAACTACCAATACCAAAGCGGCAACTCCGATAATCAGCAGTACTTTCTTGGCTTGTTGTTCTTCTTTCCGGCTGTGCATTACTTTCTTTTTACTCTTTCCCATGGTGTTTCTTTAGTTTAAAGTTCAACGATAAACAAAGTAAAAGGAAATTCGGGAAGTTTGCAAGCATTTATAAAAGAAAAAAGCGGTAAGTTAACATCATTGATTATATGATGTTAACTTACCGCATATACGATATTAACTTGTTACCCGCAACCCGGTTAACTTGTTCCGGTCAATGATGTTAACCTGCCGAAGGACTAAATGTTGTCTCCGCCCGCAAACTCCATCAGGTAAGCTTTGACGAAACCGTCTATCTTACCGTCCATTACTCCGTTTACATCCGAAGTCTGGAAATTGGTACGGTGGTCTTTCACGCGGCGGTCGTCGAACACGTAGCTGCGGATTTGCGATCCCCACTCGATTTTCTTCTTACCGGCTTCCACCTTTGCCTGTTCCGCCATACGGTGTTGAAGTTCCTTATCGTATAGGATAGAGCGCAACTGACGCATCGCATTCTCGCGATTCTTAGGCTGGTCGCGCGTTTCGGTATTTTCAATCAGGATTTCCTCTTCCTCGCCTGTATAAGGGTCTTTGAACTGATAGCGCAGACGCACGCCGGATTCCACCTTATTTACATTCTGTCCACCGGCACCGCTAGAACGGAAAGTATCCCAAGAGATACGCGCCTGTTCGATATTCACTTCAATCGTATCATCTACCAGCGGAGTAACGAAAACAGACGCGAAAGATGTCATACGCTTACCCTGGGCATTATAGGGAGATACACGCACCAGACGGTGTACACCGTTCTCACCTTTCAGATAGCCGTAAGCATAATCACCCGCTATCTCAATGGTACAAGCCTTGATTCCGGCTTCATCGCCTTCCTGCAAGTTGGCGATGGTCGCCTTATATCCATGAGTTTCGGCATATCGCAGATACATACGCATCAACATGCTTGCCCAATCCTGGCTTTCCGTACCGCCAGCGCCCGAATTGATTTTCAGTACGCAGTCCATCTGGTCGGCTTCCTCACGAAGCATATTCTTGAGTTCAAGAGCTTCTACGGCGGCAGACGCTTTTGCATAGGCTTCATCCACCTCTTCTTCCGTTACCAGCTCATCCTTGTAGAAATCGAATGCAAGTTGCAGTTCGTCCGCCATAACCTTGACTTCATTATAGCCGGAAATCCATTGCTGCAAACCTTTTACTTTCTTCATCTGTGCTTCGGCTGCTTTCTGGTCATCCCAAAACCCCGGAGCCTGGGTGCGTAATTGTTCCTCTTCGACTTGTATTTTCTTTCCTTCAATGTCCAGATAGCGGTTCAACGCTTCGGTACGTTCCTTGATATCTTTCAGTTGTTCAATGGTAATCATATGCTTTCAATTCTATCTTTTCGGAGCGCAAAGATAGTGCAAAAGTCTGAAAAAATCGCATAAATCCGCTGCAATCAATGGAATAAGAGAGAGGGTGGACTATTCCGCCGCTACGTCCCAACCCGAAAGTACATCACCGTAGAAATAGAAAGTAACTTTAAAGACTGTCTCGCTATTCCCATCCGCCACCCGATAGCAACGGGTAGCATCGTAAGATTCCGTTTGCTTATATTCACCCAAAGCCAACGAGGGCAGTTCCTCTGTACCGGACGTTTTGGCTATAATCTGCCGCATACGTTTCTCTATCAACTCCATGACGCCTTTATGGGCAAAAGGATTCGCATCCGCCACATGAGGATAAACAGCTTCAATGATGCCGCCATTAGCTGCACGTACCGCCTTGACGCTGTCTGTATAAGCCTTGAACCGCTTCTTTACTTCAGGAGAACGCAGACCCGCCACCGTAAATACGGCGATACCTTGGGCGCCGCTATTCAAGGCGGTGTCCATACATTCAAACATCTCCGGACCGTCGGTGGCGGTCATACCACAGTACAACACGGTTTTATCATTCTTGTCGCGCGCATTCTCAACGGTACAATCGGAAATGAAGCTGACATCTTCCGTATAGAAAGTATGGTACACCATCGGGAAGACGATATCCAGATTCCATTTACCCCAGTCCTGCCGCACCATGCGTGAAGCCATTTTCGGAGTAGGAAACGGAGATGCCGCCATTGTCTTGCCGTACGAATGTACCACCTCGGCAATCATATTGGCAACTTCCGTTATCCGGTCGCAACGGAACTGCCGCCACTTCACGTCCGACGAAGGGTCTTCCTGCCCACGCGGATCATAACCATATTGTTCCTTGAACTCTTCGAGCATGGCGGGATGGTAACCGTAATCCCACGCGGCATATTCGCGATCCTGTACAATACCGTAATGCGGCCATAACGTGGTAGGAAGCACGACATCCACAAAACGGTTGTAATCAATGGCAATCCCGTTCAGTCCTTCGACTTCACAATACGACTTAATTTTCTCTTTGATAAATTCGCGTACCTCAGGCAACGCAGGACACAGGAATTTATAATAGTCCACGTATGCCGTAGTATCCGCGAGACTTTTTCCGTTACGGTTCACACTGAACCATTCGGGATGTTCCGCCAGAATCTTGTCGCGGTCATGCTCCAAATTCATGGTCCATAGCCATGCATATACTTCAATGCCGTGTTTATGGGCAATAGGAATCGCGATACGATAATCGTCGGGAGTGGGTGCGTTCAGCATTATCCCGTCCATGCCGATGTCATTCATCACTTGGCATACCGAATCAAAATTCATGCAAGGATGATAATCCAGCCATGTCCAGAACATGGGGTATTCCTTAACGGTAACTTCTTTTTCCTGTCGGCATGCATACAGGCCTACTATCAGAAACAGCACTAAGAATGGTGTCAAAAAGTTCTTCATCATATTAAACTAAGATTAAATATAAAATTCGGGAAAACTCCTCTTATATAAAGACAGGTGACAACGCTCCATCCCTAAGAAATCCGGTAAAAGTTTTCGTTAATAAATTCAAAGACGGGATTTTCCAGCCGGACAGAGAGAACATAAAAAAGGCAGAAGAACAATCATCTCCTGCCTGTAATATAATGTATTGACAATCCTTTATTCTTCGTACATCTTGTCAATCAGTTCCTTATAGTTCTTTGACACAACGGAGCGTTTCAACTTCAATGTATTGGTCAATTCTCCCCGTTCCATATTAAACGGTTCGGGCAATAAAGTGAAACGTTTCACTTGCTCGTAATTGGCAAACTGTTGCTGCAACGTATCGATACGGGCACGAAACAAAGCCTGCACTTTAGGATGTTGCAATAAATCGGCCATATCCTTATACTCAAGACCTTTTTCCTTAGCGTAGTTCTTTACCAAACCATACACAGGAACAATCAGGGCGGATACAAACTTGCGCTGATCGGCGATAATGGCAATCTGGTCGATATAACGGTCGATTGCCAGTTTGGTTTCCAAAGCCTGCGGAGAGATATATTTGCCATTGGAAGTCTTGAATAAATCCTTGATACGTTCGGTCAGATACAAATGATCATCTTTCAGATAACCGGCATCACCCGTATGGAACCAACCGTCTTTATCGATGGCTGCCGCAGTGGCTTCCGGTTTCTTATAATAGCCGGTAGTAATCGTCTTACCCCGGAGCAGGATTTCATTATTCTCTCCAATCTTTACTTCAAGATCGGGCATGACGGTTCCGACCGAACCGATTTCATATCCCTTGTCAAGGAAGCAGGAAACGGTAGCGGTAGATTCCGTCAGTCCATAACCCACTACCATATTAATGCCCACCGAATGCACGAATTCGCAGATTTCATCGGACACAGCCGCACCGGCGGTCGGGAAGAAATTACCGTTCTCAATACCGATTGTCTTTTTCAGCAGGGCATAGATAGTCTTTTCGTAGAACTTGTACTTCAGATGAAGCATCAGAGGCGGCGTCTTGCCCACACGCAGGTAATCGATGTTATGCATCTTGCCTACTTTGATGGCGTCCAGCATCATTGCTTTCCGCAATCCGGTTTCCTGCGCAATCTTTTCCTGTACGCCCGCATAAACCTTCTCCCAGAAACGGGGAACGCTGCACATCAATGTAGGACGCACTTCCTTGATAGTAGTCTGAATATCCGCCGGACGAAGATTGATACAAACCTGTACCCCTCTATGAATACAGAGATAAGTCCAGGCTTTCTCAAACACATGCGTCAGCGGAAGGAAGTTCATGGATACATCCTTATCCGTCATGGCGGTCAAACGAATATCATGGATACGGATAGCCTCCCTGTAATTGAAGTGGTGTAACATCACACCTTTCGGCTCTCCGGTAGTACCGGATGTATAAAGGATATTCGCGAGGTCGTCATCCGATGCGCGGGCGCTACGCTCTTCCACAACATCATTGTGGGGAAGCCCCTCACCCAATGCAAGAAAATCATCGTAGTAAATGGATGTCTTATCGCGGGGATCGAGCACCACGCTACGGTCGAAGATAATAAGTTTCTGCAAAGAATGGCAAAAACCGAATGCGCTGAAAGCGGCATCGTACTGAAACTGCTCGCCTACGAAAAGGAAACGTATCTGAGCGTCATTAATAATATACTGCGCCTGAGCCGAAGAACTGGTAGCATACAACGGTATGGTCACCAGACGATTGGCAAAAGCCGCAAAATCAGTAAATAAACATTCCGGTTTATTTTGTGAGAAGATACCGATATTTCTCTGTTCCTCTACACCCAAAGCCACCAACGCATTGGCTGCCTGACGTACCGTTTGAGAGAATTTATTCCAAGTGATGGGTATCCATTGTGATGTTTCATAGTCCCTGTATTTAAGGGCTACTTTGTCTCCATACTTCTCTGCCTGACGATGTACCATGACAGACAAATGATGATAAGTCATATTTTTAATAAATTGGTAAATATGGGCGCAAAGGTATTAGTTTTATTTGAAACTATCTCCCTTTTTCGGGATTTATCCGTAAGTTTGCAGAGTAATAACGAATATATAACTAATCTTGACGATGACAACCGACATACAGACTTTAGTTTCCGAAGCAACCGGACTGCTTAAATCATTGATAGCTATCCCCTCATTAAGCCGCGAAGAAGAACAGGCCGCGGACTTTTTACAGAACTATATCGAAATGCAGGGAATGACAACCGGAAGAAAAGGTAACAATATATGGTGCCTCGGCCCGATGTTCGATTTGAATAAACCGACGCTGCTGCTCAACTCTCATATCGATACGGTGAAACCCGTAAACGGATGGCGGAAAGCTCCGTTCAGCCCGTCGGAAGAAAACGGAAAGATTTACGGTTTAGGAAGTAATGATGCCGGAGCAAGCGTAGTCAGCCTGTTGCAGGTGTTCCTGCAACTTTGCCGGACTACGCAGGCATACAACCTGATTTATCTGGCTTCCTGCGAAGAAGAAGTATCGGGCAAGAACGGCATAGAGTCCGTATTGCCGGAACTGCCTCCCATACAATTCGCCATTGTGGGCGAGCCTACGGAGATGCAACCCGCCATCGCCGAAAAAGGATTAATGGTACTGGACATCACCGCTTACGGCAAATCGGGGCATGCCGCCCGAAACGAAGGCGATAACGCCATATATAAAGTATTAAACGATATCGCCTGGTTCCGCGACTACCGTTTCCCGAAAGAATCGTCTTTATTGGGGCCGGTAAAGATGAGTGTAACCATGGTAAATGCGGGAACCCAGCATAATGTCATACCCGACCGCTGTACATTTGCGGTCGACATCCGCAGCAATGAATGCTATACCAACCGGGAACTTTTCGACGAGATACAGAAGCATATCGGTTGTGAAGCCAAAGCCCGGTCTTTCCGTTTGAGTTCTTCGCATGTTTCTCCCGAGCATCCGCTGGTAAAAAAGGCTGTTGCGATGGGCAGAACGCCATTCGGTTCCCCTACTCTTTCAGACCAGGCGCTGATGTCCTTCCCGTCCATGAAAATGGGACCGGGCAAGAGCAGCCGTTCCCATACGGCAGATGAGTTTATCTTCATCAAAGAGATTGAGGAAGCCATTACACTCTATCTGGATTTGCTGGACGGGGCGACAATATAAGGCTACCTGTTCAGCCAAGGTTCGGGATTCAGTTTCTCCTTTTCACGGCGTAGCTGGAAGTGAAGTACCGTACGTCCGCCGTCAGCTCCATCCGAGAATACCTGACCGATAGCTTGCTTGGTAGTAACCGTGTCACCTTGTTTAACGGAAGCGGAAGACAGGTTGCAGTACACTGAAATATATGCTCCGTGGCGGATAAGGATATTAAACAGCCCGTTCAGTTTGAATACGGCCGCCACCTTACCGTTAAAGATGGCGCGAGCCTGCGCTCCCGGTTTTCCCTGAATGTCGATGCCTTTATTATCCAACTTGACATTGCGCAGTCCTTCCACCGCATATTGCCCGTAACGACTGGTTATGATATAAGCTCCGCTGATAGGCATAGGCAACTTGCCCCGATTATTGGCAAAGTCGCCGGATAGCTCACGGTCGGCCTTACTCATGGTATAAGTTTCCAGAGGAGCAGCTTTGTTTTTGGAAGCAGACGCCGCCGACTTATCCGTTTTCGCCCCTTCTTTCTTGCGGGCAGCCGCTTCGCGGCGCGCTTCTTCGGCGGCGCGTTTGCGGGCTTTCTCTATTTCTTCGGCAATCAGGCGGTCGATACGCGCATTGAGTTGATTGGCCTCGCGGCGCTTCCTGGCAATCTCGTTCTGCAATCCGCGTTGTTTCTTCTGCAAGCTGGTTACAAGGGTACGCTTTTCTTTCTCCTGCGCTTCCAGTTTTACTTTCTCGGCCTCACGCTCTTTCAGCAAATCGGCTTTGGCGGTCCGCACCTGCCTGAGTTCCGCCTTTTTCTTATTGACTTGTTCCTGCTTTTTCAGCACTTCTTCACCTTGCAGACGCTGGTAAGTGGCATACTCACGCACATAGCGCAAGCGGCGATAGGTCTGCGCCAAACTCCGGGCAGAGAAAATAAACATCAGTTTCTCCTCGATGGAACGGTTCTTATAAAGGTATTGAACGGATGACTCGTATTTCTTCTTCTTATCCTTTAAGTCACGCTGCAATTTTCCTAACTGGCGTTCCAACGACGATAACTCACGGTCTATCGCCTCCACATCCTTGTTTATAGTAAGGATATAGCGTTTGCGCTCCTCTATCTGGCCTGTCAAAGCGGCAAGTCCGTTCAGCTGGCTGCTTACGGTTTTCTTTGTGGTTTTCAGAAGTGTTTCCGATTCGGTAATCTGCTTTTGCAAAGCGCCGCGCTTGCTTTCCAATTCCTTTATCAGCCTGTTAGACTGTGCGAGGAGCGGAAAAGCCATACAGAAACAACTTATAAAAATACAAAGCAAACGTCTCATAAACTCATCAGCATTTCTAATATTTCATTTAACTCTACCTGCGTATACTTTGAAGACAATTCGGTAGGCGTCAGAGAAAACGAATCATTGGAAAAGTTGGACAACTCGACTTTGCCTTTCTCCAAGGAGGGAATACCCAGTTCCTTTCCCGACAAATCTTTCTTGCCGTCGGGTTTGGAAGCGTCGAACAGAATCTTTTCCAAATGGGCAAAGTCGGCTTTCTTCGGCAACACATCCTTCAATTCCTTACGGGTAGCACGCACATAACGTTTGCCCATACGGTCTACCAGCAATATCTCTTCGGGCGTCACTTCCATGCGCGCCACCTCTGTACGTATGATGGGCATCAGGAAAGAGAGCTGCATCCGTTCGCCGCTTATCAACTTCATCGTGCCGTTTACGGTGAAAACCGCATCTTTGGTAGGAACCGTCAACTTCACCTTAGACGACAGATAGCGGGCGCTTTCGGGTAATTTGGACGTCTCCGCCTTACGAGAGGTTTTACAACCCGCCAGACAGCAGAGGAGAAAGAGCATGAAGAGCAGCGTCTTACTATTGAATTTCGTTTGTTTCATCGCCTTATTACTTTTATCATTTACACTTTACCGCCTTACTTATCGCTGATATACTTCTTCTTCTGAATCTTCTGTTTCAGCGTTTTGGACTTACTGCCTATCTTCAATGCCTGTTTCCAGTATTCCAAGGCCTTGTCCGCGTCACCTGTCATATAGTAGATATCACCGCAGTGTTCCACGATAACATCGCTTTTGCCGCCATCATTCTTCATGGCATCGTCTATATACAAACGGGCTTCGGCATAGTTGCCTTTCTCAAACAGAATCCAGGCGTAAGTATCTAAGTAAGTGGCATTATCAGGTTCCGCCTTTACCGTCTTATAACTCATCTCCTCGGCTTTATCCAGATTACGACGCTCGACAGACAGGTAATAAGCGTAATTATTCAAGGCTCCGATATTGGAAGAATTATACACCAGCGCCGAATCATAAGCGGCATAGGCTTCCGTATTCAAATCTTTCGTATGATAAGCATCTCCCAAAATGGAATAGAAATCCGAAACGACCTCTTTCTTACTGTCCGCCGTGATTTGCGTCAACGCTTTTTGGCAGATGGAAATCACATCATCTGTCCGTTCCGCCTGATTATACGCAATAGCCAGATAGAAATAGAATTCCAGCATTTCAGGATTGGTTTCAACACCGGCTTCGCATAAATCAATCACATCCTTGTAATCCTCTTTGCGTACCGCCTCACCCAGCAGCATCATACGCGCGGCCGTATTGGTAGGGTCGATTGTCAATACCTGACGCAATACCGGAAAGGCTTCTTTGTTCATTCCTTTAGACAAAAGATACTGGGCGTAAAGCATCGGTATCCCGGCATCGTCCGGTTCCTGTTCCAGAATACGGTCGAAAAGGTTGATAACCCGCGTACTGTCCTTGCCGTCCTGCTCATTCTGCACTACGAACTGACGCATTACGTTCAGTTTTGTTTCCGAAGGAACTTTCTTGTTGAGCAATAAAGTATCCAACTGCCGCTGGTAGAGGTCTTTCTGACCGGTCGCCTCATAATAGGACGCCAACGAATACATCGCCATAGCATTATCCGGCTCGGCATCCAGCACCTTGCGGTACACGCTATATGCTTCTTCCTTCTTTCCGTTCTGCATATACACGTCTCCCAACACAACCTGATAACGGGAATCCATCGGATACTCCGCAACCAGACTCTCTATCTCATGGAAAGCATTCTTGTTATCTTTCATTTGCAGGTAAATACGGAACTTCTCCATACTCAACTGCTCGCTTTTGCCCATCTTCCCCTCAATCCGGTTCAAGGTGGCAATCACTTTATCGTACTTCTCCTGCCGGTTATAAATATCCAGCAAGGCATAAAGCGGATCCAGCTTGTCAGTGAAACGCACAGACATATCTTCCAGCAGCTTCATGGCCTTCTCCTTCTCGTCCTGTTGCTGATAAAGATTCGCCAGTCCCTGGCTGTACCAATAATTATCCGGATCATTCTCCACGGCTTTCTCCAATGCGGCCTGCCCCTGAGGCGCTTGTTTCAAGTACAAATAATACTGAGCCAGTTCATATAAAGCCGACGAAGCATTCGGATTGATAGTCAGGCAATGCTGCAACAAATCAAAGGCCGCGTCATAGTCTTTCTGAACCTTCAGGCGGGCTGCCTCCAAAAAGAAGTAATCGTACTTACGCTGCTGTTCCGGAGTGAGCACAACAGCCTCTGCCGGCCGTACCTTCATCTTCTGCCGGGAAGTACCGCAGGAAACAAACAGCACACAGGCCAATAAGCATCCGATTATTTGAATATTCTTATTTCTCATTCAAGCATCTTGTTATACGCCCGTATGTCCGAAGCCACCGGCACCGCGTTCCGTTTCATCCAACACATCCACTTCCTGCCATACGGCCTGCTCATGGCGGGCAATCACCATTTGGGCGATTCGTTCTCCATCCTCAATCATAAATGTTTCCGAAGAAAGGTTCACGAGGATGATACAGATTTCACCGCGATAGTCGGCATCGATAGTACCCGGAGAGTTCAATACCGAAATACCTTTCTTGATAGCCAAACCGCTGCGGGGACGGATTTGCGCCTCAAAACCTGCCGGCAAAGCGATGTACAGCCCCGTAGGCACCAGGCAACGCTGCAATGGCTCCAAAGCCATCGGTTCGGAAAGATTGGCACGGATGTCCATTCCGGCGGACAATTCGGTAGCATACGCAGGCAACGGATGTTTCGACTTATTTATAATTCGGACGGTCATACTATTATTTGCCATTTTAATGAAGTTACGATTGAGATTACTTTAATTCACTATTTAACGGGCAAAATTACGGATTTTGAAGCAAATAGTCATACATTTGCAGTTAAATAATAAGAAAGTAATAACATGATGGACTGGAATACCCTCATATCCGCCAAACGATTCGGTTTGGAAGAGTTTCATAAAGAGCGTCACGAGAACCGTTCTGAATTTCAGCGGGATTACGACCGCCTCATCTTCTCCGCGCCCTTCCGGAGGTTACAGAACAAGACACAAGTGTTCCCCTTGCCCGGCAGCATATTCGTGCACAACCGCCTGACACACAGTCTGGAAGTTTCCTGTGTAGGCCGTTCGCTGGGCAATGACGTAGCCAAAGCCATCCTTGCCCGCCGCCCCGAATTGCAAAACTCTTATCTGCCGGAAATCGGTTCCATTGTTTCCGCCGCGTGCCTGGCCCACGATTTGGGTAATCCGCCATTCGGACATTCCGGCGAACGCGCCATCTCCACGTTCTTTTCGGAAGGAAAGGGATTGGCATTGAAAGGGAAGCAGCCCGACGGGGAGCAACTCACCCCGACGCAATGGGAAGACCTGACACACTTTGAAGGAAACGCGAACGCCTTCCGTCTGCTTACCCACCGGTTTGAAGGACGCCGCAAAGGCGGCTTCGTCCTGACCTATTCCACCCTTGCCAGCATTGTAAAATACCCCTTTTCATCGAGTTTGGCAGGACAAAAGTCCAAATTCGGGTTCTTCACCACCGAGGAAGAAAGCTTCCGACGGATAGCCGAAGAACTGGGCATGAAAAAGCTTAATGACTCGCCTCTGAAATATGCACGCCACCCGCTTGTTTATCTGGTAGAAGCCGCAGATGACATCTGCTATCAGATGATGGATATCGAAGACGCTCACAAGCTGAAGATTCTCACCACGCAAGAAACGCAGGATTTACTTTTATCCTACTTCCCCGACGAGCGTAGAGCGCATATACTCGATACTTTCAAGATTGTGAGCGACACCAACGAGCAGATTGCCTATCTGCGCTCTTCCGTTATCGGACTGCTTATCGGAGAATGCACCAAAGCGTTCCTCGACAATGAAGCGCGGATTTTAGAGGGAGAATTCGAGGGCAGCCTCATCAAACATATTACCGAACGGCCTGCCGCAGCCTACAAACATTGCGCAGAGGTGTCTTTCCGGAAGATATACCGTTCGCGTGATGTATTGGATATAGAACTTGCCGGTTTCCGCATCATCAGCACTTTGCTCGAGCTGATGATTGATGCGGTATGTTCACCGGAAAAAGCATACTCGCAGTTGCTCATCAACCGGGTGTCCGGTCAATACAATATGAAAGCGACCGCGCTGTATGAAAGAATACAGGCCGTACTGGACTACATCTCTGGCATGACGGACGTCTTTGCCCTCGACCTCTACCGGAAAATCAACGGAAACAGCCTGCCTGCGGTATAACTATCTGCTTGGGAAGAATATCTTATTCGCTCCGGAAGTCAGATTACACGATTCCGGCTCGTTTTCGATGAATGACTGGATATGGCGAATACGCTTTTCCGCCAGGATTTCATCGACAGCGATTAAGATACCTGTCTCTTCCACATCACCGAAACCGTAATTAATAGCCGTACCGAACATACGCATTGTCGGGCTAAGGCTCATATACGCATTTACCAACGGCGGAATATTGTATCCCAGTTTACGGATTTCACCATTTAAAATCTTATAGTCTTCTTTAAATGTATCCTTACAGAATAAAGTAGCCAACTCATTCTCGTCAGATTCCAATTGCAGCGGTTTCATCGGAGTAATCAAGCTGTCTTTATCGGCGAAATGCTTCTTCAGGAAATAAAGAATCATGTCACGTCCCTTACGGATATAACTGGGGTACATAGTCACCTTTCCGAAGAAATACTTCACGTTGGGCATAACCACTGTCAGCGCGCCCAAACCGTCCCACAGATTATCCAGCGCAAACAGGCCTTTACTGTCGCGGCGGGTAGACTGATATTCGAGCGTCACGAACGAACGTCCGAGCTCAATGGTAGTGGGAAGATATTCATTCAGGAACTTCTCGGAGAAGTTAAACATGTGCGCAGTAGCCAGAATCGGCGCGCCGTGCTCGTCGAAACGTACGTCCGTACCGAGAATATAGCGATAACCGCCTAATATTTCTTCCGCTTCCGGATTCCAGACAATCAATTGTTTATAAGGATTATCCATCAAGTCATATTCGTCGAGGTCCATGGACATCCCTGTTCCGCCACCGGCAGCACGAAATGCTATCTCACGCAGACGTCCGATTTCCTTCATCGTATTAGGTGAATCCTGAGCGGTAACAATGTATATCTGATTATTACTCTTATTCGTCATGCGCAAGCGTTTGTCTTCGGTCAACTCCGCCTTCAGCAATTCTTTGCTTATCGGTGCAATAATATCTTCCATCTTCCGAGCTTCTATTTTTTAATATTCAATATTCAACTTATAATTTATACACGATATCCTTCACATACTGCGCCCACTGCGCAGGTGTTTTCGTCTTATCGAATGTTTGCCAGGGAATAGGCTTGCCTATCGTAATGGTAAATGTCTTATGGCGGTTCTTCAACATCTCGTCCGCCAGATACAGCATAGCGATATTGAACTTGATGCCCGACAGTTTGCAGAGATTGGCCAGATTATAAAAGAAATTGGAGTTACGGCCTTCAAAATGAATGGGCACTACATCGCGGTGCGACTCAACGCTCTTCACAATAAACGTCTTTTTCCAATCCAAGTCGCGGATAACTCCATTCCGGCGCCGCGAGCAAAGCCCGGCAGGAAACATAATGAGTTGGTCGTCCGACGCAAATCCGGCCTCTACCATTTTCGGAAAGTCCTTAGCCTGTTTGCCGGTCTTGTTAATAGGTATGCAGAGAGGAGCTAATCCACGCAGGTTCATGAGCAGGTCATTCACCATATATTTCACCTTTCCATCGTAAAAAGTACCGAGTACGTAGCCTAACGCCACCCCGTCCTGTCCGCCCAAAGGGTGATTGGAAACAAAGGTATAAAGTCCGTCTTTCGATAAGTTCTCCTCGCCCTTCACTATCAGTTTGGCATCCAGAAAGTCCAAACAGGCCTGCAGGAACTCCACCCCCACTTTATCTTTCGACTCTCTCAGAAAAACATTCAATTCATCTTGATGAACGATGCGCTTCAAATAAGACACGACAAACTTAGGGATATACTTCACATGCTTCGGAGCTTTCTCCCGAAGAATCTTATCAATGTCAATCAAAAATAAAGAGTCGTCAGCCATTCTTTTTATGATGAAATGATTGCGCAAAATTAACGCATCTTTTTAATTAAATGCAAATAATCGATAGAAAACTACACCCAAAATCTATCAAATAGCACCTAAAATCTATCAATTGATAGTTTTTACCCCAAAGATTGCTTAAAAACCACCCGACACAAAGCCGAAACTTTCGTAAACTTGCAATGCTGAAAGGCTAAACGAACAAGTAACCATTTAACAAAGCACATTATGAATAGTATTACATTTAAAAAAGATCTGCTCGGAGTTCAAAACGATTTATTACGCTTCGCGTACAAGCTCACCTCCGACCGTGAAGAAGCAAACGACCTTCTTCAAGAAACATCTCTCAAAGCTTTGGATAATGAAGATAAATACATGCCCGATACTAATTTCAAAGGTTGGATATATACGATCATGCGTAACATCTTTATTAACAATTATCGTAAGGTTGTACGCGACCAGACATTTGTAGACCAGACAGATAATCTTTATCATCTGAACCTGCCGCGCGATACCGCTTTTGAGAGTACGGAAAGCGCATACGACCTGAAAGAGATGCACCGCATCGTCAACGCATTGCCACGCGAATACAAAGTTCCGTTCTCCATGCATGTTTCCGGTTTTAAATACCGCGAGATAGCCGAAAAGCTGGGACTTCCGTTAGGAACCGTAAAGAGCCGTATATTCTTCACCCGCCAGAAATTACAACAAGACCTGAAAGATTTTGTTTAATCAATATCCCATATAAAATCATCCCATGAGATAAATGTATTTGTCTCATGGGATGAATCTTTTTGTCCCGTAAGATGATTTTATCCGTCTTACGGGACAAAATCATTCGTACAGGGAGACGATTATAAGCCCCTCACAAAATCACAGGGTTCACCCGCCAAGCGCCGTCAACAGGAAGCCGTGAAAGGTGAAGGGGATATAAGCGAACATTGTTTTATCCGAAACACACTATCCGTCCGGGATAAACGCACCATGTATTTCCACTAAACAGATAATGCGTTTCCGGCCGACAGACCATGCGTTTCCCCGGAGGATATTTTACTTTCCTACGAGGATAAATTCATTTGATACGCCTTTCATCACACATCCGTCCCGCCTGCCGGAGCAACCCGTCCACCCGCACCAATCCCCCACCAATCAAGCGACGCAACACTCTGTTCATTTTCAACAGAATAAGTAATCAACATGCTGTTGAAAACTTCTAAGTAAGATTTTAGTTAAAACATTGTGGGGAATTGTGGGGAAATGTGTATTTTTACCGTCGCTTATTATAATAAGGTGAAAATGATACGCTTTTTAGGCAATATTGAAGCAAAAACGGATACAAAGGGACGCGTATTCATCCCTGCCGGTTTTCGGAAACAGTTGCAGACTGCTTCCGAAGAGAGACTCGTATTGCGTAAAGACGTGTTTCAGGAGTGCCTGATACTCTATCCCGAAAGCGTCTGGTTCAAAACGCAAACCCAACTTCGGCGGCGGCTGAACAAGTGGAACGCCAAACACCAACAAATTTTCCGGCAGTTTGTAAGCGATGCGGAAATCATGGTTCCCGACGGGAACGGACGTATCCTGTTGCCTAAGCGCTACTTGCAAATGGCGGGCATACAAAGCGATGTACGTTTTATCGGCGTGGACAACACCATCGAAATCTGGGCGAAAGAAAAGGCGGAACAACCTTTTATGAATCCGGAAGAATTCAGCGAGGCATTGCAAGATATTCTGGGAGACGAGAATTGGGAAGAAACAGAGGCAAGCGATGAGACAGCAGAGTAGTAAACGATTCTAACTAAAAAATGAAGGAAGAAACAACATATCATATTCCGGTACTTTTGATGCCAAGCGTCGACGGGATGAACATCCGCCCGGACGGAACGTATGTAGACGTGACATTCGGCGGCGGCGGTCATTCCCGCGAGATAGTGTCACGCTTGGGCGAGGGTGGCAGATTGCTGGGATTCGACCAAGATGAGGATGCGGAACAAAACATCGTAAACGACCCGCACTTCACATTTGTACGCAGCAATTTCCGTTATCTGCATAACTTCCTGCGTTATCATGGTATCGGGCAAGTGGACGCCGTACTCGCCGACCTCGGCGTGTCGTCACATCATTTCGACGATAGCGAGCGGGGATTCTCTTTCCGCTTTGACGGCGCACTCGATATGCGGATGAACAAGCGCGCCGGGCTCACTGCCGCCGACATCGTAAATACATACGACGAAGAGCGTCTGGCCGACATTTTCTATTTGTATGGGGAACTGAAGAACAGCCGCAAGCTGGCATCCGTTATCGTCAAGGCGCGCGCTACCCGAAAGATTGGCACCATCGGAGAGTTCCTGGATATTATCAAACCGCTCTTCGGACGCGAAAGAGAAAAGAAAGAACTTGCAAAAGTGTTTCAGGCGTTGCGCATCGAAGTCAATCAGGAAATGGAAGCGTTGAAGGAGATGTTATATGCAGCAACGGAAGCATTAAAGCCCGGCGGACGACTGGTAGTAATCACCTACCATTCGCTGGAAGACCGCATGGTGAAAAACATCATGAAGACCGGCAATATAGAGGGCAAGGCGGAAAAAGACTTCTTCGGAAACGTACAAACGCCTTTCCGTTTGGTAAACAACAAAGTGATTATTCCGGATGACGACGAGATTGAGCGTAACCCGCGTTCGCGAAGCGCCAAACTGAGAATCGCGGAGAAAATCATAAAGTGATTAAGATGATAAAGCTATAAAGTGACAGGACGATGAATGAGACGGCTAATAAACAGGAAGAGGTGAAAGGCGAAAAGGTAAAAAGACGGACTTCGCTAAAGAACATCATAGGCGGTGACATTCTGGCTACGGACTTTTTCCGTCGTCAGACGAAGCTGCTCGTCCTCATCATGGTTCTTATTCTGTTCTATATCCATAACCGCTACGCCTGCCAGCAGCAGATGATAGAGATAGACAAGCTCAAGAAAGAGCTGATAGACATAAAATACGACGCTTTGACACGCAGTTCCGAACTGATGGAGCGAAGCCGTCAATCGCGTATCGAAGAATATATCGCGACGAAAGAAAGCGATTTGCAGACTTCGACCAATCCGCCGTACTTAATCAAATAAGTATAGGGAATGGAAAACAGACCGGTAAATAGTAAATAGTATAATAGTAAATCGAAACAGCCTTGGCAGTAAACAAGAAAAATATAATGACCCGTTACTTCTTCGTAGTCCTTGTTATGGGACTGATAGGAGTAGCCATTATCGTAAAAGGTACCGTCATCATGTTTGCCGAACGTCAGTACTGGCAAGATGTCGCCGACCGCTTTGTGAAGGAGAATGTTACGGTGAAGCCCAACCGTGGCAATATTCTTTCATCGGACGGTAAATTAATGGCGAGCTCCTTACCGGAGTACCGCATTTATATGGATTTCAAAGCGGGTGGAGAGAAGAAAGACACCATGCTGATGAATCATTTGGGCGAAATCTGCGAGGGATTGCACCGGATATTCCCCGACAAAAGCGCTGCCGAATTTAAAAGGCATCTGCTAAAAGGACGCAAAAAGGGCAGCCGCAATTACCTGATTTACCCGAAGCGCATCTCTTATATCCAGTATAAGGAAGCCAAAAGATTGCCGGTGTTCAACTTGAACAAATACAAAGGCGGTTTCCACGAACAGACTTACAACCAACGTAAAAAGCCTTTCGGCTCTTTGGCCGCCCGTACGTTGGGCGACCTCTATGCCGATACGGCGCAAGGGGCAAAGAACGGCATCGAGCTGGCATTCGACACGCTGCTGAAAGGACGTGACGGCATCACCCACCGCCAAAAGGTGATGAACAAATACCTGAACATAGTGGACATAGCTCCCGTAGACGGTTGCGACATCATCTCCACCATCGACGTAGGCATGCAGGATATTTGCGAAAAAGCGTTGATAGATAAGTTGAAGGAAATCAATGCCAGCGTAGGTGTCGCCGTCTTGATGGAAGTACAGACAGGAGAGATAAAAGCCATTGTCAATATGATGAAAGCGGGTGACGGCAACTATTACGAAATGCGCAACAATGCCATCAGCGATATGCTGGAACCGGGCTCTACCTTCAAGACCGCCTCTATCATGGTAGCCCTTGAAGACGGAAAGATTACTCCCGACACGGAAGTCGATACGGGTAACGGCATCATGATGATGCACGGCCGTCCGATGAAAGACCATAACTGGCACCGGGGCGGATATGGCAAAATCGATGTGACACGTATCCTGGAAGTATCATCCAACATCGGCGTTTCCTATCTTATCGACAAGCATTACAGCGACAATCCGCAAAAGTTTGTAGACGGATTGAAGCGTATCGGCATAGACCGCCCGCTTCATCTGCAAATAGCCGGAGAGGGCAAGCCTAACATCCGCGGTCCGAAAGAACGCTATTTTGCCAAGACCACGTTGCCCTGGATGAGTATAGGATACGAAACGCAGGTACCGCCGCTGAACATACTGACTTTCTACAATGCCATCGCCAATAACGGCACAATGGTACGTCCGAAATTCGTGAAAGCGGCTGTGAAAGACGGCGAGGTTGTGCATGAATTCCCTACGGAAGTCATCAATCCTAAGATTTGCTCGGACAATACGCTGACGCAGATACGGGAGATTCTGCACAAAGTAGTCTCCGAAGGTTTGGCCAAGCCGGCCGGAAGCAAACAGTTTGCCGTAGCCGGCAAGACGGGTACGGCGCAGATTTCGCAAGGCGCCGCCGGATATAAGGCGGGACGGGTGAATTATCTCGTCAGCTTCTGCGGATACTTCCCGGCAGAGGCTCCCAAATACAGTTGTATCGTTTCCATACAGAAACCGGGACTTCCGGCATCGGGCGGTTTAATGGCGGGCAGCGTATTCAGCAAGATTGCGGAAAGGGTATATGCCAAGAACCTGCGGTTCGATATACGCAGTGCGATAGACAGCACCACGAATGTGATTCCCGCGGTAAAAGCGGGAGAGATGAACGAGGCGTTGCGTGTGCTCAACACATTGGATGTTCCGGTGCAGAAGCAGTTCGAGGCACAGAAAGGGCGAGAGTTATGGGGACACAGTCAGGTCGCCCCGTCTGCCGTTATCCTGCAAAATCAGAAAGTTTCCGCAGGCATAGTGCCCAGCGTAGTGGGTATGGGGGCTAAAGATGCCGTTTATCTGCTGGAAAGCAAGGGGCTTAAAGTACGCCTCAACGGCATCGGCAAAGTAAGAAGCCAGTCCATTGCAGGTGGAAGCCGGCTGGTAAGAGGTCAGACGATAGCCTTGACGTTACGTTAATATAAGAATATACATATATATAATAAGGTATGAAATTAACCGAACTATTAAAAGCGATACAACCGGTACAAGTTATCGGCAGTACGGAAAAAGATATAACAGGAGTAAACATCGACTCCCGTTTAGTTGCGGCCGGACATTTGTTCATGGCAATGCGCGGCACGCAGACCGACGGGCACGCATATATTCCGACAGCCATTGAGCAAGGCGCTATAGCCGTACTGTGCGAAGACATGCCGGAAGAACCCAACCCCGATATTACATATATCCAGGTAAAAGACAGCGAAAATGCGGTAGGTAAGGTTGCCACCACCTTCTACGGCGACCCCACTTCCAAAATGGAGTTGGTAGGCGTAACCGGCACTAACGGCAAAACAACCATTGCCACCTTATTATATAATACATTCCGTTATTTCGGGTATAAAGTCGGACTGATTTCCACCGTATGCAACTACATCGATGACCAGCCCGTTCCAACCGAGCACACCACTCCCGACCCGGTTACCCTTAACCGCCTGTTGGGTGAGATGGCAGACTCCGGATGCAAATACGCATTCATGGAAGTCAGCTCCCACTCTATCGCGCAGCAGCGCATCAGCGGTCTGAAGTTTGCCGGCGGCATCTTCACCAACCTTACGCGCGACCACCTGGACTATCACAAGACTGTTGAAAACTACCTTAAAGCAAAGAAGAAATTCTTCGATGATATGCCAAAGAGCGCGTTCAGCCTGACCAATCTGGATGATAAGAACGGATTGGTCATGACTCAGAACACACGCTCGCGCGTATATACTTATTCATTGAGAAGCCTCAGCGACTTTAAAGGGAAAGTACTGGAGTCTCATTTTGAAGGCATGCTGCTCGATTTCAACAATCACGAGCTGGCCGTACGTTTTATCGGCAAGTTCAATGCTTCCAACCTTCTCGCCGTATTCGGCGCAGCCGTGTTATTAGGCAAGAAAGAAGAAGATGTGCTTGTTGCCCTCAGCACTTTACATCCTGTAACAGGCCGATTTGATTCTATCCGCTCCCCGAAGGGCATCACCGCCATTGTAGATTACGCCCACACTCCGGACGCTCTGGTGAATGTACTGAATGCCATCCACGACGTATTGGCAGGCAGGGGAAAAGTGATAACCGTAGTTGGCGCAGGTGGCAACCGCGACAAAGGGAAACGTCCTATCATGGCCAAGGAGTCCGCCCGTCTGAGCGACCGTGTTATCATCACTTCCGACAATCCCCGCTTCGAAGAGCCGCAAGACATCATCAATGACATGCTGGCAGGCTTGGACAAAGACGATTTGGAGAAGACAATCAGTATCACCGATAGGAAATACGCCATAAAGACCGCCTGTTTGCTGGCGCAACCGGGAGACGTTATCCTCGTTGCCGGCAAAGGACACGAAAACTATCAGGAGATAAAAGGTGTGAAGCATCATTTCGATGATAAAGAAGTACTTAAAGAAATTATGAATTGAGCAGTGTGAATTATGAATTTCAATGCAGCGTATCGTACGATATTCCCCGTATGCATCCCGATTCATAATTTATAACTCATAATTAGAAAAGACATGTTATACTACTTATTCCAATGGTTAGATAAATACGACTTCCCCGGTGCGGGTATGTTCGGTTATACATCTTTCAGGGCGTTAATGGCTATCATCCTGGCATTGCTCATTTCGAGTATCTGGGGTGACAGGTTCATTAATCTGTTAAAACGCAAGCAAATCACCGAGACACAACGGGATGCCGACATCGACCCGTTCGGCGTAAACAAGGTGGGTGTGCCGAGCATGGGTGGAGTAATCATAATCTTTGCCATTTTGATTCCCTGTCTGTTGCTGGGTAAGCTGAACAATATCTATATGATTCTAATGCTTATCACAACAGTCTGGTTAGGCTCGCTGGGATTCGCCGACGACTATATCAAGATATTCAAGAAAGACAAGGAAGGTCTGCACGGTAAATTCAAAATCATCGGCCAGGTAGGCTTGGGGCTCATCGTAGGACTGACGCTGTATCTCAGCCCGCAGGTCGTTATTCGTGAAAACATCGAAGTGGAAAAGCCGGGACAAGGTATAGAGGTAGTACATGCCGCTAAAGAAATCAAAGCTACGCAGACGACCATTCCTTTCTTTAAAAGCAATAACCTGGACTATGCCGACCTCGTATCTTTTATGGGAGAGCACGCCCAAACGGCCGGATGGATATTGTTCGTATTCATTACAATCTTCGTAGTGACCGCCGTTTCCAACGGCGCTAATCTGAATGACGGCATGGACGGCATGGCAGCGGGCAACTCCGCCATCATCGGTCTGACTTTGGGTATACTGGCATACGTATCCAGCCACATCGAATATGCCGGCTATCTGAACATCATGTATATCCCGGGCTCGGAAGAACTGGTAATCTTCATCTGCGCCTTCATCGGCGCCATGATAGGCTTCCTCTGGTACAACGCTTACCCGGCACAAGTATTCATGGGCGATACAGGCAGCCTGACCATCGGCGGCATCATTGCCGTATACGCTATCATTATTCACAAAGAACTATTAATACCGATTCTCTGCGGTATATTCCTCGTAGAGAACCTGTCGGTAATTCTGCAACGGGTATATTACAAAGCCGGCAAACGGAAAGGCGTCAAGCAGCGTCTCTTTAAACGAACGCCGATACACGACCACTTCCGCACCGGCATGAACCTGATAGAGCCCGGTTGCAAAGTGGTATTTACCCAACCGACGCAATTGTTCCATGAATCAAAGATTACCGTCCGTTTCTGGATCGTAACCATCGTATTGGCAGCGATAACAATTATAACGTTAAAGATAAGATAACAATTAAATGAAGAATTATGAATGAAGAATGAAGAATCTGGTTGCGCACTATTACGCTGCATGGCAATTCTTCATTCATCATTCTTCATTCTTAATTATAATAAAGTATGAGTAGAATTGTAGTTTTAGGAGCAGGCGAAAGCGGCGCGGGAGCTGCCGTACTCGCCAAAGTTAAGGGTTTCGATACATTCGTATCCGATATGTCCGCCATTAAAGACAAATACAAGGAACTGCTGGACAGGTATGACATTGCTTGGGAGGAAGGACAGCATACCGAAGAGCTGATACTCAATGCCGATGAGGTGGTAAAAAGCCCCGGTATCCCCAATGACGCGCCGCTGATTCTGAAATTGAAAGAGAAAGGTATCTCTATCATCTCCGAGATAGAATTTGCCGGACGTTATACAAACGCTAAAATGATTTGTATTACAGGTTCTAACGGTAAGACTACCACTACTTCGCTCATTTACCACATTTTCAAGAGTGCGGGACTGAACGTGGGACTGGCCGGAAACATCGGCAACAGCCTCGCCTTGCAAGTAGCAATGGAAAAGCACGATTATTATGTTATCGAGCTCAGCTCCTTCCAACTGGATAATATGTATAAGTTCCGTGCCAATATCGCCGTACTGATGAATATCACTCCCGACCATCTGGACCGATACGATCATTGTATGCAGAAATACGTAGACGCCAAATTCCGCATCACGCAAAACCAGACGCCGGAAGACGCTTTCATCTACTGGAACGACGACCCTATCATCCGCAGGGAATTGGAGAAGCACGGTCTGAAAGCGCATCTCTATCCTTTTGCCGCCGTGAAAGAGGACGGAGCCATCGCTTATGTGGAAGACGGCGAAGTGGAAATCAACGAACCTATCGCTTTCAATATGGAACAAGAGGAACTTGCCCTGCACGGAACCCATAATCTCTATAACTCATTGGCGGCCGGTATCTCCGCCAATCTTGCAGGCATCAGGAAAGAAGATATACGCAAAGCCCTATCCGACTTCAAGGGTGTGGAACACCGTCTGGAAAAGGTGGCGACCGTACGCGGCATCCAGTTCATCAACGACTCCAAAGCGACCAATGTCAATTCTTGCTGGTATGCTTTACAAAGCATGACAACCAAGACCGTACTGATTCTTGGCGGCAAAGACAAAGGCAATGACTATACCGAAATAGAAGACCTGGTACGCACCAAATGCTCGGCCTTGGTTTATTTGGGGCTGCACAATGAAAAGCTGCATGAGTTCTTCGACCGTTTCGGGCTACCCGTTGCCGATGTGCAAACCGGTATGAAAGATGCGGTAGACGCAGCTTTCAAACTGGCGCAGAAAGGCGAAACGGTATTATTGAGTCCCTGTTGCGCCTCATTCGACCTCTTCAAGAGCTACGAGGACAGAGGCGACCAATTTAAGAAATACGTAAGAGAGTTATAAATGGATTTATTAAAAAGCATATTCAAGGGAGACAAAGTAATCTGGATTATCTTCCTCTTCCTTTGCCTCATCTCCATCACAGAGGTGTTCAGTGCGGCCAGTACGCTTACCTACAAAAGTGGCGACCACTGGGGGCCTATCACTCAGCACAGCATTATCCTAATGGTGGGCGCTGTGATTGTGGTACTTATGCACAACATTCCCTATAAATGGTTCCAGGTATTTCCCGTCTTCCTGTTACCGGCTTCCGCGATACTGCTGGTGCTGGTCATGATGATGGAACGTATCAATGGCGCGGCGCGCTGGATGACATTCATGGGTATACAGTTCCAGCCCTCGGAGATTGCAAAAATGGCGGTTATCATCGTCACGGCTTTCATCCTGTCCAAAGGGCAGGACGAGGACGGCGCCAATCCGAAGGCGTTCAAACGGATTATGATAATAACCGGGATTATCTGCCTGCTCATTGCTCCGGAGAACCTGTCCACAGCCGCACTGCTGTTCGGAGTAGTCTTTTTGATGATGTTCATAGGACGTGTCTCCGCTAAAAAACTGTTGATACTGATTGGCGGTTTGGCATCGGTGGGTGTTATCGCCGTAGCTTTCCTACTGATGACAAAGAACAGCGATATACCTTTCCTGCACCGGTTTGATACGTGGCGTGCCCGTATCGAGAAATTCACGAGTGACAAGGAAGTACCCGCCGCCAAGTTCGACATAGACAAAGACGCGCAGATAGCCCACGCACGCATCGCCGTTGCCACCAGCAATGTTGTAGGCAAAGGTCCGGGTAATTCCGTACAGCGGGACTTCCTGAGCCAGGCATTCTCCGACTTCATCTTTGCCATTATCATCGAGGAGCTCGGACTGGTAGGAGGAGTCGTAGTTGTATTCCTCTACATCTGCCTGTTGATACGTGTAGGGCGTATCGCCAAGAAATGCGACCGTACCTTCCCCGCCTTTCTCATCATCGGCATAGCCCTGTTACTGGTGTCACAGGCCGTCTTCAACATGATGGTAGCCGTGGGGTTGGCTCCCGTTACCGGACAACCGCTACCGCTTATCAGTAAGGGCGGTACTTCTACGTTGATAAACTGCGCCTATATCGGTATGATATTGAGCGTCAGCCGATATACAGCCAAACTGGAAGAACAGAGGGAACATGATGCGCAAATCACCATGCAGGTAGAAACCGGCAGCGGAGACGAGAGTACTTACAGCGAGGCGCAAAGCGCCGCAGAGCCGACAGCCAAAATGCTGAACAGCGATGCAGAATTTGAATAAGATTAATTATCAGTAGTAGCAAATAGATGAACTCAGATATGGAAACAAAGAATAGCAAGCCGCGCATTATTATCAGCGGTGGCGGCACAGGCGGACACATTTTCCCGGCTGTATCCATCGCCAACGCGATTAAGGAGTTGCGTCCCGATGCGGAAATCCTGTTTGTAGGCGCAGAAGGGCGTATGGAGATGCAGCGTGTACCCGATGCCGGTTACAAGATTATCGGTCTGCCCGTAGCGGGTTTCGACCGCAAACACTTGTGGAAGAACTTTGCCGTATTGATGAAACTGGCGCGCAGCCAATGGAAAGCGCGCAGAATCATCAAGCAATTCCGTCCGCAGGTGGCGGTAGGCGTAGGCGGCTATGCCAGCGGCCCGACCCTGAAAACGGCGGGAATGATGGGAGTACCGACTCTGATACAGGAGCAAAACTCGTATGCAGGCGTCACCAACAAGCTGCTTGCCAAGAAAGCCTGTAAAATATGCGTTGCCTACGAAGGCATGGAGAAGTTCTTCCCCGCAGAGAAAATCATCATGACCGGCAATCCTGTTCGTCAGAATCTGTTCGGACATTCCGTTTCGCGCGAAGAAGCCGTACGCTATTTCAGTTTAGACCCGTCCAAAAAGACTATCCTGATATTGGGCGGCAGCCTCGGTGCGCGAACCATTAACCGGACTTTAACCGCGGGTCTTGACATCATCCGGCAGAATCCCGATATACAGTTCATCTGGCAAACCGGTAAAATATACATCGACCAGGTAAGAGACGCCATCACCACAGCAGTCGGTGAAGCCGTACACCATCCGCATATCAACGCCATTCCCAATCTGTATGTAACAGATTTCATCAAAGACATGGCGAATGCCTATGCGGCGGCCGACTTGGTAATCTCCCGTGCCGGTGCAGGTTCCATTTCAGAATTCTGCCTGCTGCACAAGCCTGTAATCCTTGTTCCGTCGCCCAATGTGGCGGAAGACCACCAGACCAAGAATGCGCTGGCGCTCGTCGATAAAGACGCCGCTATCTATGTGAAGGACGTGGAAGCCCAGGAGAAACTTCTGCCCGTGGCATTGGCAACCGTAAAAGACAGTGATAAGCTGAAAGAATTGAGCAACAACATCGCCAAACTGGCATTACCCGACTCGGCAACAATCATTGCCAAAGAGGTGCTGAAACTTATTAAATGACAAGTACATGAATATAGAGACCATAAAATCCGTTTATTTCGTCGGCGCCGGCGGCATTGGCATGAGCGCGCTGATACGCTATTTTCTTTCCAAAGGCAAATTCGTAGCAGGGTATGACCGCACGCCGAGCGCGCTGACCGAGCACCTGATTGCAGAAGGCGCACAGATACATTACGAGGAAGACGTCACCCTTATTCCGGAGAATTGCAAGGACAAAGGAAACACATTGGTTGTGTACACCCCTGCCATCCCCCAAGAGCATGCCGAGCTGGCGTACTTTCATGAAAACGGTTTTGAGATACACAAACGCTCCCAAGTGCTGGGCACCATCACCCGCAGCAGCAAGGGACTTTGCGTTGCCGGCACTCATGGAAAGACTACCACGAGTACAATGGCCGCACACTTGTTTCACCAGTCGCATATAGGCTGTACCGCTTTCCTCGGCGGCATTTCCAAAAACTACGGAACAAACCTGCTCCTGTCGCAGACCAGCCCGTATACTGTGATTGAAGCGGACGAATTCGACCGTTCCTTTCACCGGCTCTCTCCTTATATGAGCGTCATCACCGCCACAGACCCCGACCATTTGGATATATACGGTACATGCGAAGCCTATCTTGAAAGTTTCCGTCACTACACCACCCTTATCCAACCGGGAGGCGCATTGATTCTCCGTAAAGGCCTTGCCCTGCAACCGGACGTGCAACCGGGAGTAAAGATATATACCTACTCCCGCGACGAAGGAGACTTCCATGCAGAGAATATCCGCATCGGCAATGGTGAAATCTTCATAGACTTCGTTGCTCCGGACACCCGTATCAACGACATCCGGCTTGGCGTACCCATCGGCATCAATATAGAAAACGGCGTAGCCGCCATGGCGCTCGCCCACCTGAACGGAGTTACCGACGAGGAAATCAAACAAGGAATGGCAAGTTTCCGCGGAGTAGACCGCCGCTTCGACTTCAAGATTAAGACGGACAAGCTCGTATTCCTCAGCGACTACGCTCATCATCCTGCCGAAATCGCGCAAAGCGTAAAGTCCATCCGCGAGCTTTACAAGGACAAGAAGATAACCGCCATCTTCCAACCGCACCTCTATACCCGTACCAAAGACTTCTACAAGGACTTTGCAGACAGTCTTTCCCTATTGGACGAGGTGATTCTGACGGAAATCTACCCTGCCCGCGAACAACCCATTCCCGGTGTCAGCAGCCGGCTCATTTATGACAACCTGCGTCCGGGTATCGAAAAGTGTATTTGCAAGAAAGAAGATATTCCGGCCCTGCTTGCAAAGAAACCTATCGAAGTGCTGATAGTGTTGGGCGCCGGTGACCTGGATAACTATGTGCCTTCCATAACCCAGTTGCTCGAACAGCGGGCAAACAGTGAATCGTAAATCGTCAAACAGTAAATAAGCCTATGATTAAACGGATTTTACTTTCTATCGTCCTGCTGCTTATCCTCGCCTATCTGGTGGTAGCCATTACCGCTTTCAACCGAAAGCCGGCGGGTCGGGTGTGCCGCGATGTAGAGTTGGTCATCAAGGATACGGTATACGCCGGTTTCATCACGAAAAAGGAAGTGGCCGCCATGCTGGAGAAGAAAGGCATCAGCCCCATAGGCAAGAACTTAGACCGTATACGCACCAAGACTTTAGAGCAGGTACTCTCCAAACATCCGCTCATCGACGAAGTGGAATGTTACAAGACGCCAAGCGGCAAACTCTGTATCGAAGTAACCCAGCGCATCCCTATCCTGCGGATAATGAGCGCCAACGGCGAAAACTACTATCTGGACAACAAAGGCACCGTGATGCCGCCCGATGCAAAGTGCGTCGCCCACCTCGCCATTGTGACCGGAAACGTAGAAAAGTCGTTTGCCATGAGGGATTTATATAAGTTTGGTGTATTTTTGCAAAAGAATTCGTTCTGGGACGCACAAATCGAGCAGATTCATGTATTACCCGGCAGGAACATAGAGTTAGTACCGCGTGTAGGCGACCACATCATCTACCTCGGCAAACTTGACGACTTCGAACGGAAACTGAAACGGGTAAAGACATTCTACGAGAAAGGCTTAAACAAGGTAGGCTGGAACAAATATTCCCGTATCAGTGTTGAGTTCGGTAACCAGATTATCTGCACGAAAAGAGAATAGTTTCCGCGCAGCAAACAATAGACAGTAAATAGTAAAATAGTAAATAAGATAGTTATGGCAACAACAGATTTCATCGCCGCTATTGAGTTGAGTTCTTCCAAGATTTCCGGTATCGCAGGAAAGAAGAACAGTGACGGAAGCATTCAGGTGTTGGCTTACGCACGTGAAGATGCATCCTCGTTCATTCACAAGGGTGTCATCTACAATATCGATAAGACAGCGCAGGCATTGACTTCCATCACCAACAAGCTGGAAAGCCAGCTTAACAACTCCATTGCCAAAGTATACGTAGGCATCGGCGGACAGTCATTGCGCACAGTAAAGAATGCGGTGAGTCGTACACTGGAAGAAGAGGGCATCATCTCGCAAGAGCTGGTAGACTCCATCTGTGACGAGAACCTTGAAGTGCCGTTGGCAGACATGAGCGTACTGGATGTAGCCCCTCAAGAGTATAAGATAGACAACAACCTTCAAGCCGACCCGGTAGGAGTGGCGGGACAACACATCACAGGACAATTCCTCAACATCGTAGCCCGCGCCTCACTCAAGAAGAATCTGGAACACAGCTTCGAGCAGGCAAAGGTAGAGATAGCCGACCTTCTCATCGCTCCGATAGCCTTGGCAAACGCCGTTTTAACGGAAAACGAGATGCGTTCGGGCTGTGCATTGGTGGACTTCGGCGCCGATACGACTACCATTTCAGTCTACAAGAACAATATTCTCCGCTACTTGAGTGTATTGCCATTGGGCGGAAACACCATCACCCGTGACATCACCTCGCTGCAAATGGAAGAGCAGGATGCCGAAAAGCTGAAGCTGCAATACGGCAACGCCCTTTACGAAGAAGAGGAGGAGAGCGAAACTCCCGCCGTATGTACGACGGACGACGGACGCGCCATCGAACTGACTACGCTGAACAACATCATCGAAGCCCGTGCCGAAGAAATCCTTGCCAACGTATGGAACCAGTTACAGCTCTCCGGTTATGAAGACAAACTGTTCTCCGGAGTGGTATTCACCGGCGGCGGCGCCAACCTGAAGAATATTGAAGAAGCGTTCCGCAAGCAAAGCAAGATAGAGAAAATAAAGACGATGCGCTTCGTGCATAACACCATTCACGGTTTCAGTGACGTGCTGGCCAAAGACGGCATGCAGAACACGTTGCTCGGCCTTCTTGCCGCAGGCAATGAGAACTGCTGCCTGCAAGAGGTAAAACCTGCGCAACCGGCCGGTAATCCCACACCCAAACCCGTTGACATGTTCGGCAACGACGAAGCCCTGAAGGAACAGGAAGCCGCAGCCCGTGCCGCCAAAGCTCAACGCGAGAAAGAGGAAAAGGAGCGCAGAGAGAAGGAGCGTAAAGAACGGGAAAAGAAAGAAAAAGAGAAGAAGAAAGGTCCCAGCTGGTTTGAAAAGACCTTCAATAAGCTCTCCAACGAGATTTTCTCAGACGACGATATGAAATAATTAAAAACTCTATAATCATGGATGATATAGCACAATTCGATTTTCCGACCGATTCACCGAAAATCATCAAAGTTATCGGTGTGGGTGGCGGTGGCGGTAATGCCGTAAACCACATGTACCGGGAAGGCATACATGATGTAACGTTCGTGCTGTGCAACACAGACAACCAGGCGTTGAAAGACTCTCCCGTTCCTGTGAAGTTGCAACTCGGCAAAGAAGGTCTGGGAGCCGGAAACCGTCCCGCCCGTGCCCGTAAGGCAGCCGAAGAAAGTATCGAAGACATCAAGGCCATGCTGAACGACGGCACGAAAATGGTCTTCATCACCGCCGGAATGGGTGGTGGTACAGGTACGGGTGCAGCGCCCATCATTGCACAGACCGCCAAAGAAATGGACATCCTGACTATCGGTATCGTCACCATCCCGTTCCGTTGGGAGGGCGACAAGAAGATAGACCAAGCACTGGACGGCGTGGAAGAAATCAGTAAGCATGTGGATGCCCTGCTGGTTATCAACAACGAGAAACTGAGCGAAATATATAGCGAACTCTCCGTAGACGACGCTTTCGACAAAGCCGACGACACCCTTTCGGTTGCCGCCAAGAGTATTGCCGAAATCATCACCCTGCACGGCAAGGTCAACCTCGACTTCAACGATGTGAAAACCGTACTGAAAGACGGCGGCGTAGCCATCATGAGTACAGGATACGGCGAAGGAGACAACCGCGTAAGCATGGCTATCCAGAACGCCCAGCACTCTCCGCTGCTGAACAACAACGACATCTTCAACTCCAAGAAGGTATTGCTCAATATCTCTTACAGCTCCCAGCACAAACTGATGATGAGCGAAATGGATGAGGTAAAAGAGTTCATGAACCGTTTCAGCCGCGACTTCGAAACCAAATTCGGTATGGCTATCGACGACAAGCTGGAACAAAGCGTCAAGATTACCTTGCTTGCCACCGGCTTCGGCATCCAGGACATTCACATGAAGGAAATGGACGACCGCATCACCCAGCGTACCGCAGAAGAGCAGAAACGCCTCGCCGAACTGGAAGAAGAGGAAGAGCAAAGACGCTCACGCCGCGAAACATACTACGGAAAGGACGCCAATACCAAGTATCAGCGCCTGCGCCGCCGGCATATCTATATCTTCAACCCCGAAGACCTGGACAATGCCGACATCATCAGTATGGTGGAGAACTCCCCCACTTACCTGCGCGACAAGAGCACCCTGGCCGCAATCAAAGTCAAGGCGGAAGAAGCCGGAATACTCGCCACCGAAGAAGCGCAGGAAGCGGAGAACGGCGGCAACAGCGTAATCACCTTCTAAACCGCCTGCCGTTCTAAACTTCAGCCGTAAACAACAAATTGTAAACAGTAAAACAGTAAAGAATAAGATGGATTTATTTGAAAGAGTCAGCGAAGACATTAAAAACGCAATGAAGGCTAAAGACAAAGTAGCCCTGGAAACACTGAGAAACGTAAAGAAAGTATTCCTTGAAGCAAAGACCGCTCCGGGAGCCAATGATACCCTGACCGACGCCGACGCCCTGAAAATCATTCAGAAACTGACAAAGCAGGGCAAAGATGCCGCCGAGATTTATGTGCAACAGGGACGTCAGGACCTTGCCGACGCAGAATTGGCGCAAGTAAAGGTAATGGAAGCATATCTGCCCAAACAAATGTCTCCCGAAGAATTGGAAGCCGCTCTGAAGGCAATCATCGCCGAAGTAGGCGCTACCGGCGGCAAAGATATGGGTAAGGTAATGGGTGTGGCCAGCAAGAAACTTGCCGGACTTGCCGAAGGACGTGCCATTTCAGCCAAAGTAAAAGAATTGCTGGGATAAGGATTTTCCCAATCCCGCTACGCATAGAGCCGTACCTCAAGCGTCTCCCTTTTTGGAGAGGATAGCTTGGGGTACGGCTTTTTATTGCTGCATTATTCATCACCCGTCCTGGTCACAAATTCTCATATACCACGGCACAAAGTGTTCAAACGCATAAAAACAAAATGTTTTAGCCTATAAAAACAAAAAGTTTCAATAGGCGGAAACGAAATGTTCTGCGTAGTGAAACAAACTGTTCCATACCGCGAAACAAACTGTTTCAACGGTTGAAACCCTTTGTTTCCCCCTTTGAAACCCAAAACCGGATACAGTGAAACGGGATTATCCCCGGGGCGAAACTTAATCAAACAACTCTTTCAGGACTTCCAAAGACTTGAGTACGGGAAAATCAGGCAGATGCAAACGGTAATATTCATTCATTATCGCCAAACAACGGGCACGTTCCGTGCGGCTCATGGCAAAGAGATGCATGGTTTCATAATTCATGCGCATCAGCCCCGTCAGGCGTGACGCCTCTTCCTGCCCTATGTAATCGGAATGCAACTGCGGGCGTAACGGAGTAAAGCAAGCGTTCTGCAAATCGAAATAGTCACCGCTGTGGTAATCTTCCAGATTCGGATACAACCCGAGGAAGCGCGACAGCCGCATCAAAAAGACCAGATGAAAGTTGGCAAAACCGCTGCCGCATTCATCCAGCCAGACAATGGAATGCTGCAAATAAGCGAATAAAGGACGGTTTTCCGCTTCCTCGCGCAACGCACGATATAAGAACTCAGACAAAAACAGAGCGATGGCAGACTTATAAGGATCGTAAGGAATCGAAGTAAAAGGATAAAGAGACTTGGCCTCTTTCACCTTATATATAGTGGTATTCGGCCGGAAGTCCGCCTCCAACTCCACCAAAGACAGAGGCTGGAACAGTACCGACTTCACCGCAGCCTTACGCGAACGAGACACCGGAACCAGGAAAGAAGCCCGTCCGGACACCTCGGTATAGATGTCTACAATAATAGAAGTATCCTTATACTTCAAAGAATGTAATACGATTCCTTGCGTTTTCTGTAACATTTCCGTCCTTTATCAAGTTTCAATCCGGCTAACAAAGCTACAAAAAAAGCGCGAAACTACGGAATTTAAAGAAGGAGAATAAAAAAAACGAAGCAAAGACAGAAAAATTGAAACACCAATACATCTCTGATTATCAGAGGATAAAACCGTATTTAAAAAGAAACTCAGAAGAAATACCGCAAAATTTTTATCGGAAATGTTTGCCAATTCAAAAATAGTTTCTACCTTTGCAACCGCAAACGAAAGGAAAGTCGGATGCAAGAGCGGAAACGCTCACCAAGGATGGCCCGTTCGTCTATCGGTTAGGACGCAAGATTTTCATTCTTGAAAGGGGGGTTCGATTCCCCCACGGGCTACAATTAAAAAAATAAACGAATTAAAAAAGATTAGTCGAGATGGCAAATCACAAATCATCACTGAAAAGAATCAGACAAGAAGAGACAAGAAGACTTCACAACAGATACTATGGTAAAACCATGAGAAACGCTGTTCGTAAGCTTCGTGCTACTACAGATAAAGCTGAAGCAACAGCTATGTATCCTGGTATCACAAAGATGTTGGATAAGTTGGCTAAGACTAACGTAATCCACAAGAACAAAGCTAACAACTTGAAGTCAAAGTTGGCGGTTTACATCAACAAACTCGGTTAAGCTGATAAGTTACACAAAAGATATGAGAGGCCGGACTTTTTAGTCCGGCCTTTTCTGCATTCGCATCATCCCCGGACAATAGTTCCGAAACAAATTCTCACGGTGCTAAAAAGCTGTAAACAGCCCAAATTTATCAAGGCGTTGGCATGATATATCAAGGATTTTCACTATTTTTGCTTTGTTATTACAATAAGAGAAATTAGATTATGACTGAAGAAGAAAAGATAAACGGCGAAAGTAATTACTCGGCCAGTAACATCCAGGTTTTGGAAGGTTTAGAGGCCGTACGTAAGCGTCCTGCCATGTATATCGGCGACATTAGTATCAAGGGACTCCATCACTTGGTTTACGAAGTTGTAGACAACTCCATCGACGAAGCGCTCGCCGGTTATTGCGACCACATCGAGGTTACCATCAACGAGGACAACTCCATCACCGTACAAGATAACGGACGTGGTATTCCGGTAGACTTTCACGAAAAAGAACAGAAATCAGCTCTCGAAGTTGTTATGACCGTGTTGCACGCCGGTGGTAAATTCGACAAGGGCTCTTATAAGGTTTCCGGCGGTCTGCACGGTGTCGGCGTATCTTGTGTGAACGCACTGTCTACGCACATGACTACCCAGGTTTTCCGCAACGGAAAAATCTACCAGCAAGAATACGAATGCGGCCATCCGCTATACTCGGTAAAGGAAGTAGGCACTACCGATATCACAGGTACACGCCAACAGTTCTGGCCGGATGATACAATCTTTACCGAAACCGTGTACAATTACGATATCCTGGCAACCCGTATGCGTGAGCTGGCTTATCTGAACGCCGGTATCAAAATTACGCTGACCGACCTCCGCGTAAAAGAGGAAGACGGAAGCTACAAGCAAGAAATTTTCTATTCCGTAGAAGGTTTGAAGGAGTTTGTACGCTATATAGATTCTTCCCGCGAACATCTGGTGAACGATGTTATCTACATCAATACCGAAAAACAAGGTACGCCGGTAGAAGTGGCCATCATGTACAACACTTCCTACAATGAGAATATCCACTCTTATGTAAACAATATCAATACCATTGAAGGTGGTACTCACTTGGCAGGTTTCCGCCGTGCGCTGACCCGTACTTTGAAGAAATACGCCGAGGACAACAAGATGCTGGAGAAGGCAAAGGTAGAGATTTCCGGTGACGACTTCCGCGAAGGTCTGACCGCGGTTATCTCCATCAAGGTGGCCGAACCGCAGTTTGAAGGACAGACCAAAACGAAGCTCGGCAACAACGAGGTTATGGGAGCCGTAGACCAGGCTGTAGGCGAAGCGCTCTCCTATTACCTGGAAGAGCATCCCAAAGAGTCCAAAATGATTGTAGACAAGGTGATATTGGCGGCACAGGCACGTGTGGCAGCACGCAAGGCACGTGAGTCCGTACAACGCAAGTCGCCGATGTCGGGTGGCGGTATGCCGGGCAAACTGGCCGACTGCTCCAGCAAGGACCCGGAAGAATGCGAACTGTTCCTCGTCGAGGGTGACTCTGCCGGTGGTTCTGCAAAACAAGGACGTAACCGTGCTTTCCAGGCTATCCTGCCGTTGCGCGGTAAGATTCTTAACGTAGAGAAAGCCATGTGGCACAAGGCATTCGAAAGCGATGAAGTAAACAATATCATTCAGGCTTTGGGTATCCGCTTCGGTGTAGACAGCGAAGACAGTAAGGAAGCCAACATAGACAAGTTGCGTTATAAGAAAGTTATCATCATGACCGATGCCGACGTCGATGGCTCTCACATCGACACGCTGATTATGACGCTCTTCTTCCGCTATTTCCCGCAGGTGATACAGCAAGGTTATCTGTACATCGCCACTCCCCCGCTCTATCTTTGTACCAAGGGTAAGGTAAAAGAGTATTGCTGGACAGACCAACAACGCCAGAAGTTTATCGATACTTACGGCGGCGGTTCGGAGAATGCCGTTCACACCCAACGCTACAAAGGTTTGGGTGAAATGAACCCGGAACAGTTGTGGGAAACAACCATGAATCCGGAAAACCGTATGCTGAAACAAGTGCATCTTGAAAATGCCGCCGAGGCCGACTACACGTTCTCCATGCTGATGGGTGAAGATGTAGGCCCGCGCCGCGATTTCATTGAAAAGAATGCAACGTATGCAAATATCGATGCATAATTAGGGAATTAAAAATTGAGAATTAAGAATTAAAAAATGATAGTATGTCACCATCATTCATTTTTCAATTCTTAATTCTCAATTCTCAATTTTTTATTTACCAACCTCACATCTTACAACGAAGAAGCTCCGGACGGACAGGAAATACCTGTTGACCGGAGCTTTTCTTATATCATTCCTTGTTTCTTCATCTCTTCCGCCGCCAATTCCAGCTCGGCATACCAATCTTCACCGAATTTACGTATCAAAGGTTCCTTTAAGAACTTATACACCGGGACATCCTCTTTCTGCCCCAATAAGACAGCGGCCTTACAAACATCCCAACGATGATAGTTCACCGCTTTATAAGGCCCGTAATCGCCTATACGGATAGGGTAAAGATGACAGGAAACAGGTTTATAAAAGTCTGTCTTACCTTCTCGGTACGCTTTCTCTATGGCACAATAACAACAGCCTTTCTCGTCATAGCAAGTAAATACACAATCCTTATTATTAACGATAGAGGTTACCAGATCGCCCTCTTCATCCGTGTACACCACACCCTGCGCATCTATCACAGCGCGTGCTTCCGGAGAAAGCTCATCCCATATCACAGGCAGTACCTCTTCCAGCTTCTCTATCTCCTCAAATTCCACCGGAGCACCGGCATCTCCCTCAATGCAACATTCTCCTTTGCAAGCATCCAGATTGCAAAGGAACTTCTCACGCAGTACATCAAAAGAAACGACAACATCATCTATCTGTAACATAACATCTTCTTTTTTAAGCGTGCAAAAATACGAAAAAGGCGTGGATTACTAATAATCCACGCCTTTCAATATGCTAATAATACTTACTTTATCAAGTCCTTACCCGTCATCTCAGCCGGTTGCTTCATACCCAGAATATGCAGGATAGAAGGAGCAACATCCGCCAACACACCGTTTTCCACCTTAGCATCCTTGTTTGCCGTTACATAAACAAACGGAACGGGATTCAAAGAGTGAGCCGTATTCGGCGTACCGTCCTCGTTCAGGGCATGGTCGGCGTTACCGTGGTCGGCGATGACGATTACCTCGTAATCGTTGGCCTTGGCAGCTTCCACCGTATCTTTCACACAGTCGTCGATGGCTTTTACCGCCTTCTCAATAGCTTCGTAGATACCGGTGTGGCCTACCATATCGCCGTTCGCATAATTCACTACGATGAAATCGAACTTCTTGGTATTGATAGCCTCAACCAATTTATCCTTTACTTCGTAAGCGCTCATCTCCGGTTTCAGGTCATACGTAGCAACCTTCGGAGACGGAACAAGAATACGTTCTTCCGCATCGTACGGAGTTTCGCGACCGCCGTTGAAGAAGAATGTTACGTGAGCATACTTCTCCGTTTCGGCGATATGGAGCTGAGTTTTACCGTTGGCAGCCAAATATTCACCCAATGTATTCTGCACGTTTTCCTTATCGAAAAGGATATGTACACCCTTGAAAGAAGCATCGTACGGAGTCATACAGTAGTACTGCAAGCCGGGAATAGTGTGCATGCCCTGTTCCGGCATATCCTGCTGAGTTAGGACGACAGTCAATTCCTTGGCACGGTCGTTACGATAGTTGAAGAAGATAACCACGTCACCTTCCTTGATAGTACCGTCGCAGCCGGCATTTACAATCGGCTTGATGAATTCATCGGTTACACCTTCGTCGTAAGACTCCTGCATGGCCTGAACCATATCCGACGCAACCTTTCCCTCACCGTTTACAAGCAGGTCGTAAGCCACTTTCACACGTTCCCAACGCTTGTCACGGTCCATGGCGTAGAAACGGCCTACGATGGAAGCAATCTTACCGGCCGACTTTTCGCAATGCGCCGTCAACTGTTCGATGAAGCCCTTACCGCTCTTCGGGTCGGTATCGCGACCGTCCATGAAGCAATGGATAAATGTATTCTCGATACCGTATTCCTTTGAAATATCGCAGAGTTTGAACAGGTGGTCGAAAGAACTATGCACACCGCCGTTGCTGGTCAATCCCATAAAGTGGATGTTCTTGCCACGTTCCTTGGCGTAAGAGAAAGCGGAAACGATTTCCTTGTTCTTCAGGATGCTGCCGTCGGCACAAGCACGGTTAATCTTTACCAAGTCCTGATATACGATACGTCCTGCGCCGATATTGAGGTGACCTACTTCCGAGTTACCCATCTGTCCGTCGGGCAGACCGACATTCTCACCGCTTGCCTGCAACTCAGAATGCGGATAAGCCGCCAACAAGCTATCCCAGTAGGGAGTAGGCGTATTGAAAATCACATCATCTTTACCTTGATCGCCGATACCCCAGCCATCAAGAATCATTAAAAGGGCTTTCTTGCTCATAATTAGTATTGTTTTAATTGTACAAATCTCTTTTTTACGGAAGGAAAAGGGCGCATAAAACATTTTTGCCGATTTCTTTCAGGTACGGATTACACGGATTCCGCAGATTAAAGGCTACGCTATATATAGACTGAATGAGAAACCCGTGAAATCCGTGTAATCCGTACCTGAAACAAGAAACTGTAAGCGTCTTATGGCTTTGGCACAGCTCCCTTTTTCCGGTTGCAAAGGTACAAAATAGCGGCCAAACTATGCCACTTCAAAAAGTAAAAATAACATTTGCGCAAAGAGCCTCTCCCCGTAAATAACAAGAAATCCTAAAAAAGCCGTACAAACGCAGAAAGTCAGGCCTGATTTTCATACTTTTGCAGAGCTTTTAAATAAAATCAACTGAAATTATGGACGATTCAAACCCACGAACGTGCAATAGTGTTTACAATTAAAGCGAACGGAGACGTTGGTCGCAATGCCTCTGTTCGGACTAAAGAAAGGAGGCAAAACAATGAGAAAGTATCTCTACAGCGAAAACGGCTTCGTAGAAAAGGCCGAATGGAAACCTAACTGCTGGGTAAACGTGGAATGCCCGGACGACAGCGATTTCCAATTCCTTACCCAAGAACTGAAAGTACCCGAATCATTCCTTGAAGATATAGCCGATACGGACGAGCGCCCGCGTACGGAGACGGAAGGCAACTGGCTGCTGACTATCCTGCGTATTCCCATGCAGAGCAGCCAGCACGGCATCCCGTTTATCACAGTGCCCATCGGTATCATCACAAACAACGACATCATCGTTTCCGTGTGCTATCATCACACCGAACTGATACCGGACTTCATACAGCATACCCGCCGCAAAGGTATCGTCGTCAACAATAAGCTGACGCTGATTTTACGAATCATATACTCCTCTGCCGTATGGTTCCTGAAATACCTGAAGCAAATCAATAACGATGTAGCCACCGCCGAAAAGGAACTGGAAAAGAGTATCCGTAACGAAGACCTTCTTCAGTTGATGAAGCTGCAAAAGACGCTCGTATACTTCAACACTTCCATCCGAGGAAACGAAGTTATGATAGGACGGTTGAAGAATATCTTCCAAGATACCGACTACCTCGACCTGGAACTGCTGGAGGACGTCGTGATAGAGCTGAAACAGGCGTACAACACGGTGAACATTTACAGTGACATCCTTACGGGAACGATGGACGCCTTCGCCTCCATCATATCCAATAACGTGAACGCCATCATGAAACGCATGACGAGCCTATCCATCACACTGATGATACCCACATTGATAGCCAGCTTCTACGGCATGAATGTGGATATACATCTGGAAAGTTTTCCGCATGCGTTCATATTCATCATTCTGCTGTCCGCAATATTGTCGGCCGTAACCTTTATATGGTTCAGAAAGATTAAGTGGTTCTAAAACAGTTCCAGCTGTCCGTCACCCAGCAGATTAAAAGTCATGCGATGATAAGGAGTGGTTCCCCGTTCGGCGATAGCCGCACGGTGCTTCTTTGTGGGATATCCCTTATTATGATTCCAATCGTAGTAAGGGAACTCTTCGTGCAGCCGGTTCATATAATCATCACGATACGTCTTGGCCAGAATGGATGCCGCCGCGATGGAAAGATACTTACCGTCGCCTTTCACAACGGTGGTATGCGGAATATCCCCGTATTTCCTGAAGCGGTTACCGTCGATAAGCAAATGCTGCGGGCGCAACTGCAACCGGTCAACAGCGCGATGCATGGCAAGGAAGGAAGCGTTCAGGATATTTATCTTGTCAATCTCCTTGGGGGAGACAACACCTACCGCCCATGCCAGCGCTTCTTTCTCGATGACCTCTCGCAAAGCGTAGCGTTGCTTCTCGGTAAGTTGCTTGGAGTCGTTCAGCAAATCGTTCTCGAAGTCTTTGGGCAGAATAACGGCGGCGGCATATACGGCGCCGGCAAGACAGCCGCGTCCGGCCTCATCGCAACCGGCTTCTATCAGTTCTTTGTTCAAATAAGGTAACAGCATATATCACTACGTTAGAGCATACAAAGATAAATCTTTTCATAAGTAAACCGGACTTTTAAAGAGAATAAATAATATGCTTATCTTTGCCGGCAAATAAAACGACAACGGATATGTTTACAATTATCGGACTGATGCTCACCGGGATGCTGCTGGGCTATCTCTTACGAAAAAGGAATTTACACAGGATTCATACGGTTATCACAGTGTTAATCTGGGCGCTGCTTTTCATTCTCGGCATCGAGGTAGGCGGAAACGAGCAGATTATCAAAGGGCTGCATACCATAGGAATCGAGGCTGTCATACTAACCTTAGGCGGTACTTTGGGAAGTGTCGTCGCTGCCTGGGCATTGTGGAAAGCTTTATATAAGAAGAAAGGAAGAACGGCATGAAAGGCAGTCTTATTATAATCGGTTTCTTCGTTTTGGGTACGCTTTGCGGAGTTTTCCACCTGATACCCGTTGATGTAGTCATGGACAGCGAAATCAGCTTCTATGCTCTTTGCGCATTGATGTTCAGCGTAGGACTGAGTGTGGGCAACGACCCGCAGACATTAAAGAACTTCCGTTCGCTTAATCCGCGACTGGTCTTTCTGCCTGTCATGACGATACTGGGTACATTGGCAGGTTCCGCGGCGGTCAGTCTTATCCTTACCCACCGTTCCGTAACCGACTGTCTGGCGGTAGGCTCAGGATTCGGATATTATTCGCTCTCCAGCATCTTCATCACCGAATACAAGGGAGCCGAACTCGGTACTATCGCCCTGCTGGCCAATATCAGCCGCGAGATACTGACTTTGCTGGCAGCTCCGCTACTGGTGCGCTGGTTCGGCAATCTGGCTCCTATCTCTGCCGGCGGCGCTACGACAATGGATACCACACTGCCGATAATCACCCGTACTGCCGGACAGCAGTTTGTCGTCGTTTCCATCTTCCACGGGTTTGTGGTGGACTTCAGCGTGCCGTTTCTGGTCACCTTGTTCTGTTCGATATAGGTGATGGCAGATAGAAGTCTTGCATTGAGGTGAGAATACGGCATCGTTACAACAGATTCATCCCATGAGATAACTGTATTCGTCTTACGGGACAAAAAAAATCATCCCGTGAGATGAATAAATCCGTCCCACGGGATGAATAGTTTCGTCTTACGAGACGAATCGCGTATGCTTAGAACAAGCTCCAAGCCACGGTCAGCCCCGCCATAACGATGGCTACCATGCTCATCAGCTTGATAAGGATGTTAAGGCTCGGACCGGAAGTGTCTTTAAAGGGGTCGCCTACCGTATCGCCTACAACCGTGGCTTTATGCACTTCACTGCCTTTGCCGCCGAAATTGCCCTCTTCTACATACTTCTTGGCATTATCCCATGCGCCACCGGCATTCGCCATAAAGATGGCAAGTACGAATCCGCTGCTAAGACCGCCGATAAGCAGTCCCAACACACCGGGAACACCGAAGATAAGTCCGGTCATGATAGGAGCGACAATTGCGATGAGTGAGGGAACTACCATTTCGCGCTGCGCGCCTTTCGTGGAGATGGCTACACAGCGTTCATAGTCGGGCTCCGCCTCACCGGTCAGAATCCCTTTTATATCACGGAACTGACGGCGCACCTCATCTACCATGTGGGCGGCCGCACGACCTACGGCATTCATCGTCAATCCACAGAACAGGAAAGCCATCATACTGCCGAGGAACATACCCGAGAGGACTTTAGGATTCATCAGCGTAACATCGTAATGGTGCATGAAGTCGAAGAAAGTAGCGTCCTGCACGGACACCGCTTCACCGCCCACAAAGATGTCAGTGGTGCCCAGACGGGTCAGCCCGATACGGATTTCCTCGATGTAGGATGCAAGCAGGGCAAGCCCCGTCAACGCGGCCGAACCGATAGCGAAACCTTTGCCCGTGGCGGCTGTCGTATTCCCCAAAGAGTCGAGCGCATCGGTACGCTTGCGCACTTCCTCACCCAGACCGGACATCTCCGCATTACCGCCGGCATTGTCGGCAATAGGCCCGTAAGCGTCCGTAGCCAACGTAATGCCCAAAGTGGAAAGCATACCTACGGCAGCGATACCGATGCCGTAAAGTCCCAAGCCTACATTGGCAAAGTCGAATCCGGAAGCAAAAAGATACGAGGCAATGATGCCCACCACTACGGCAATTACCGGAATAGCGGTAGAGAGCATACCCAAACCGATACCGGAGATAATGACCGTGGCCGGCCCCGTCTTGCCGCTCTCACTCAGCTTCTGGGTGGGACGATAGGATTGGGAAGTATAATATTCCGTAGAACGCCCGATAACGATGCCTACCACCAGACCTACCACTACCGAACAGGAAATCCACATCCAGTTATCCAGCTTCAGCAACCAAAGAATAAGGAAAGTAGCAACGACTATCAGTACCGAACTCAAGTTCGTACCGAAAGCGAGGGAATTCAGCAAGTCTTTCATCTTGGCGTTCTCGTTGGTACGTACAGCGAAGATACCTATAATAGAGAGAATGATACCTACGGCCGCAATCAGCATCGGAGCGATAACGGCTTTGAACTGCATCAGCGTATCTCCCGAATGGATAAAAGCGGCGGCGCCAAGGGCGGCCGTAGCAAGGATGGAACCGCAATAGCTCTCGTAAAGGTCGGCGCCCATACCGGCCACATCGCCTACATTATCGCCTACGTTATCGGCGATGGTTGCGGGATTGCGCGGGTCGTCTTCGGGGATACCGGCTTCCACTTTACCCACGAGGTCGGCTCCTACGTCGGCGGCTTTCGTATAGATACCGCCGCCCACGCGTGCAAACAGGGCTTGTGTGGAAGCTCCCATACCGAACGTCAGCATCGTGGTGGTGATGATGCAAAGTTTATGGGTGGGTGTCATCACATCCACCGGGATAACTGCATTGAGCAGCAGATACCAGAAAGAAATGTCGAGCAGGCCGAGCCCCACTACAACCAGTCCCATTACCGCACCGCTGCGGAAAGCGACACGCAAGCCCGCGTTCAACGAGTTGCGCGCGGCATTCGCCGTACGCGCCGAAGCATACGTAGCCGTCTTCATTCCGAGAAATCCGGAAAGGCCGGAGAAGAATCCGCCTGTAAGGAAAGCTATCGGAACCCACGAGTTCTGCACTCCGAAGCCGTAAGCCATAATCGAGAAGAGAATCACCAGCCCCAGAAACACCCAGCCCACAATCTTATATTGCTGACGGAGATAGGACATGGCGCCTTTGCGCACGGCAGCGGCAATCTTAACCATTTGAGGAGTTCCCTCACTCTCTTTCATCATCTGACGGTGGAAATACCAGGCAAAGCAAAGTGCCAGAACGGAAGCGGCTGGAACCAGCCAGAAAAGCAATTGGTCCATAGCATAAATCGTATTAAAAGGTTGAACGAAAGCCTAAAAGTATTGATTTGGAATGAAATAAGCAAACGATTAACCGAATTTATGCCAGGGAGAGAACGCTTTATTCTATCGTTACAGCCGTACCGCAGGCAGTTACCATCAGCATACTGCCGCTGCCGCCTACCGTTTCGTAATCAAGGTCAACGCCAATCACAGCGTTAGCGCCCAACAGACGGGCTTGTTCCTGCATCTCGCGAAGCGCCGTGTCTTTGGCCTCGCGAAGCACTTCCTCGTACGAACCGCTGCGTCCGCCCACCACATCGCGGATACTGGCAAAGAAATCACGAAAGACGTTGGCACCGATAATCGTTTCACCGCTGACGATGCCAAAATAACGGGTGATACGTGCACCCTCGATAGTGGGAGTTGTTGTTACTAACATAGTTCCGTATTTTTAAGTTCTTGATATATCAGACGCAGAACAACTCAAAAAAGTTGCAAAGCATCAAAACATTTTACTGACGCGCTCGATACCTGCCGCCAATATATCTATCTCCTCTTTCGTATTATACAGGCCGAACGAAGCGCGTACCGTGCCTTCAATGCCGAGACGTTGCATCAGCGGCTGCGCGCAATGATGTCCCGTACGTACGGCAATGCCGAGACGGTCGAGTAAGGTACCCATATCGAAATGGTGGATATCGCCTACGAGGAAAGAAATGACGCTCCCTTTCTCTTGCGCCTCACCGAAGATGCGCATACCGGGAATCTCTTTCAGGCGGGACATAGCATACATAGTCAGTTCGTGTTCATGGGCGGCAATCTTCTCCATGCCGATGGCAGAAACGTAATCCAATGCCTTGGCAAGGCCGGTCGTACCGATATAATCGGGTGTTCCCGCCTCGAACTTGAAAGGGAGTTCATTGAAAGTAGTCCGTTCAAACGATACGTGTTGTATCATTTCGCCGCCACCCTGATAAGGGGGCATCTTGTCGAGCCATTCTTCTTTACCGTAAAGCACGCCCACACCGGTAGGCCCGTACACCTTATGACCGGAAAAAACGTAGAAATCCGCATCCAAGTCCCGTACATCCACCGGCATATGCGGAATGGACTGGGCACCGTCTACAAGCACGGGAACGCCCTGCTCGTGGGCATAGCCTATCATCTCCCCGACAGGGTTCACCGTACCCAGCACATTGGATACATGCGCCACGCTGACAATCTTTGTACGCTCGGAAAACAGCTGTTTGTACTCATCCAACAGAAGTTCGCCTCTGTCATTCATCGGAATGACTTTAATGGCAATCCCTCTCTTGGCAGCCAGCAACTGCCAGGGAACGATATTGCTGTGATGCTCCATAACGGAGAGAATCACCTCATCCCCCTCCTGCATAAACTCTTCACCGAAGCTGGACACAAACAGATTGATACTTTCCGTCGTACCGCGGGTAAAGATGATTTCATTCGTACTGCCGGCATTGATGAACTTCCGCACCGTCTCACGAGACGCCTCGTGCAGCTCCGTAGCTTGCTGCGAAAGAAAATGCACACCACGATGCACATTGGCGTTGACCGAATAGTACTCGTCCGTAATGGCGTCCACCACCTGACGGGGCTTCTGCGTAGTCGCACCGTTATCAAAGTAAACCAACGGCTTACCATATACCTCACGGGAAAGTATCGGAAAATCAGCTCTTATCTTTTGAAGGTTCATATCTTTTAAATTATGAATGAAGAATGAAGAATTGCCATGCGGGATGCTGCGCAGCCCATTCTTCATTCATCATTCTTCATTATTTACATATCGCGCACCCCTGACACTTGTTCAGTTCACCGCGGAAACGTTTCTCTACCAGCAGATGCAGGCGGTCTTTCAAGGCATCCAGACGGATTGTGTCGATTACTTCGTTTACGAAGGCAAACATCAACAGTAAACGGGCTTCACGCATGGAGATACCGCGTTGCCGCATATAGAACAGGGCGCTTTCATCAAGCTGGCCTACCGTAGCGCCATGACTGCACTTTACATCATCGGCGTAAATCTCCAGTTGCGGTTGGGTGTACATATGCGCTTCGCGGGTGGCGCAAAGATTACGGTTCGTTTGTTGGGAACTGGTATGCTGCGCGTCGGGACGTACCAACACCAGGCCTGCAAAAGTACCGACGGACTGGTCGTCGAGCACATATTTAAAGAGTTCATTGCTGGTGCAGTTGGGCACTGCATGGTCTATGGTGGTATTATTGTCCACATGCTGGTTCTTATCCGCGATAGCCATACCGCAAAGGTTCAGTTCGGCGCCCTCGCCGGCAAGCGTCACTTCGGTCGTATTACGGGTAGTACCGTTATGCAAGGTCATTCCATTCAGCAGAACGTTGCTGTTGGCCTCTTGTCTGACGTATAAACTGCTGATACGCACCGTACTGGTGTGCGTCTCTTCCAGTTCATAGAAATCGAAAGTGGCATTCTCACCGATGAACGCCTCTACCACCTGCGTTGCAAGGAAGTTTACACCGTCCATTGCATGGTCGCAGGCCAAAAGACGGGCTTGCGCACCTTCTTCCAAAATGATGAGCACACGACGGTTCACCATAAAGTTGACATCGCCGCGCAGGATGTTCACTAACTGGATAGGCTTTTCCACTACCACATTCTTAGGAACATACAACAATACACCGTCTTGCGCAAAGGCGGTATTAAAGGCCGTCACTCCATCTTTGGAAGTATCCGCCAGCTTGCCGTAGTATTTCTTCACCAATTCCGGATGCTGTTCCGCCATATCCTTCAAACTGCCGAAAATAACACCTTCGGGTAAATGCGACTTGGGCAAAGCCTTGCCATAGAAAGCGTCGTTCACAACAAAGTAAAGGGAAGTGCTCATATTCGGCACATCGCATTTGAATACTTCATAGGGGTTGACAGGAATGTCCAGACGGTTCAGGTTCAGACCGTAGTCGGGTTCAAAGAACTTGCTGACATCGGTATATTTGTATTTCTCCGTCTTACGGGTAGGAAAACCAAGCCGCTCGAAATCGGCAAACGCGGCCGCACGCGGGGCATTCAGCACCTCGGCGCTGTGGCGGCATATCATCGCTTCCGTTTGGGAGAAAAGGTCTATATATTGTTGCTCTACACTCATGTTGTCTAATTATGAGTTTTGAATTACGAGTGATGAATCGCCGCGCTATTACATTGCAGAGCGATTCATCATTCGTAATTCATAATTTATAATTCACTTGCTTCTTTCTTTATCCAATCGAAGCCGCGTGCTTCAATCTCCTTCGCCAGTTCGGGGCCACCTGTCTTTACGATACGTCCGCCAAGCAATACATGGACGGTATCCGGTTTCAGGTAGTCCAACAGACGTTGATAGTGAGTGATAACCATCGCACTGGTCCGGGGAGTCTTCAGCTTGTTGAAGCCATCGGCCACAATACGCAGAGCGTCTACATCAAGACCGGAATCCGTTTCGTCGAGAATGGCGAAAGTAGGTTCCAGCATAGCCATCTGGAAGATTTCGTTACGCTTCTTCTCACCACCGCTGAAGCCTTCGTTTACGCTACGGTTGGCAAGTTTGTTATCCAACTCGACAATGGCGCGCTTTTCGCGCATCAGCTTCAAGAATTCACTGGCTGACAAGGCGGGTAAATGGCGGTATTTGCGCTGTTCGTTAACGGCAGCACGCATAAAATTCACCATAGAAACACCCGGTATCTCCACCGGCATCTGGAATGAAAGGAAAATACCTTCATGGGCACGGTCTTCGGGACTCATAGCCAAAAGGTCCTTACCGTTGAAAGTTACGGTACCGCGTGTAACCTCGTATGCAGGATGTCCCACCAGCACATTACTCAAGGTGCTCTTCCCGGCTCCGTTTTGTCCCATCAGGGCGTGTACCTCACCGTCACGAATCGTAAGGTTGATACCTTTCAATATTTCTTTGCCATTGATGCTGGCATGCAGGTCTTTTATTTCTAACATTATACTTTTAAATTAAGAATGAAGAATTAAGAATGAAGAATAACCATGCGGCATAACAGTGCGTGGTCTATTTCATCATCCTTAATTCTCCATTGTTTATTTTAATTCTTCATTCTTCATTCTTAATTCCTCATTTATCCTACGCTTCCTTCCAATGAAATAGCCAACAATTTCTGAGCCTCCACGGCAAACTCCATAGGCAGCTTGTTGAGTACTTCTTTTGCATAGCCGTTTACAATCAGCCCGACGGCATCTTCCGTAGAAATACCGCGCTGATTGCAATAGAATATCTGGTCTTCGCTAATCTTGCTGGTGGTTGCCTCGTGTTCTACAATGGCCGTCTCATTATGGATATCCATGTAGGGGAAAGTATGCGCACCGCATTTATCGCCCAGCAGCAAGGAGTCGCACTGGCTATAGTTGCGGGCATTGTCCGCCTTTTGGGCTACACGCACCAGCCCACGATAAGAATTCTCGCTCCGTCCGGCGGAAATACCTTTGCTGACAATAGTACTGCGGGTATTCTTTCCAAGATGAATCATCTTTGTACCGGTATCCGCCTGTTGATAGTTGTTGGTGACCGCCACACTGTAAAATTCCGCCGTAGAGTTGTCACCGGAAAGGATGCAAGAGGGATATTTCCAGGTAATGGCCGAACCGGTTTCCACCTGTGTCCAGGACAGTTTGCTGTTTATGCCCTTGCAGTGCCCGCGCTTCGTTACAAAGTTATAGACGCCGCCCTTGCCTTCGGCATCTCCCGGATACCAGTTTTGAACGGTACTGTACTTCACTTCGGCACGGTCGTGTACCACAATCTCCACAATAGCGGCGTGCAATTGGTTTTCGTCACGCATCGGCGCCGTACATCCTTCCAAATAGGAAACGTACGAATCATCATCGGCTACAATCAACGTTCTTTCAAACTGCCCGGTATTGCGGGCATTGATACGGAAGTAAGTGGACAGCTCCATCGGGCAGCGTACCCCTTTCGGTATATAGACGAAAGAACCGTCGGAGAATACCGCGGAATTCAGCGCCGCAAAGAAGTTATCACGATACCCCACGACCGAGCCCAGATACTTCTGCACCAAATCGGGATGCTCGCGTACAGCCTCGCTGAACGAACAGAAAATAATTCCCTTTTCCATAAGCGTCTCCTTGAAAGTCGTCTTTACAGACACAGAGTCCATTACGGCATCCACCGCCATACCGCTCAGCGCCATTTGTTCTTCCAAAGGAATGCCCAGTTTATTAAAGGTCTTGACCAACTCCGGGTCTACCTCGTCCATGCTTTTAGGGCCGTCCTTCTTCTTGGTAGGATCGGCGTAGTATGAAATAGCCTGATAATCTATCTCGGGAATACGGAGATGCGCCCATGTAGGCATCTCCAGCGTCAGCCAGTGACGGTACGCTTTCAGACGGAACTCCAGCAACCACTCGGGTTCTTCCTTTTTCTCAGAAATCAACCGCACCACATCCTCATTCAAGCCACGCTCAATGATGTCTGTATGTACGTCGGTCGTAAAACCGTACTTGTACTTCTCCTGAGTGAGTTCCTTTACATATTTATTGGGTTCTTCTTGTTGCATTATTCATTCAATATATATTGTTCTGTAACATGCTTAGCCGCGGGAAAGAATATCCCGGCAAACGACTTCATAGGATAATATAACACCGATTCCTTCTTTTTTGTTTGGCTGAGCAGCGTATTGTCCGCATCCATGAATTCAATGACGCCGACCAGCAGACTCACCAGTAAAAGGGACTTCAACGCCCCCAGTCCGGAACCCAGCCAACGGTTCAGCCAGCCGAGTGAAACCGCTTCCATTGCCTTTGTCAGCAGCGAGGCTACCAGTGTAAAAACCAGCGGCACGGCTATCCAAATCGCGATGAATGCCAGTACTTGCGCCACCGTCATCGAATCGGTAACCTTAGAAAACACCTTTTCGGCCACGGAAGCATACAAAGCCTTTGCTGCCAGCAAACCGACAATCAGCCCCAGCAGAGTGGCCAGTTGTTTCACGAATCCCTTCATGAAGCCAATAACCGCTCCCGCACCGATAATTACCAATATTACGATGTCTATAACAGCCATATATGATATTAAAAAGGCACGGATTACACGGATCAACACGGTTTTTCTTTTAACCAATCCGTGAAATTCGTGTAATCCGTGCCTAAAGATTTACTGTTTTCTTACAAAGTCTGTTTTACCTCCACTTCTTCGTAAGATTCTATGATATCTCCCACCTTGATATCGTTGCAGTTTGTCAAACTGATACCGCATTCAAAGTTGGTACCTACTTCCTTCACATCGTCCTTGAAGCGCTTCAATGCATTGATGTTGCCTGTGAAGATAACGATACCGTCGCGAATCAGACGAGCCTTGTCACTGCGTTTCACCTTTCCGGTCTTCACCATAGCACCTGCCACGAGACCCACTTTGGTAATGTTGAACACTTCGCGAACTTCGATAGTCGCCGTAACCTGTTCTTTCAAAGTCGGCGCCAGCATACCTTCCATGGCAGCCTTCACCTCTTCAATGGCATCATAGATGACAGAATACTTGCGGATATCCACACCTTCCTGTTCAGCCAGTTTAGCGGCAGCACCCGAAGGACGAACCTGGAACCCTACAATAATCGCATCCGAAGCGGCAGCCAGAGATACATCCGATTCGGAGATAGCACCGACACCCTTATGAATAACGTTCACCTGTACCTGTTCGGTAGACAGCTTAATCAACGAGTCGCTCAACGCTTCAACAGAGCCGTCCACGTCACCCTTCACGATGATGTTCAGTTCGTGGAAGTCGCCCAATGCCAAACGGCGGCCTACTTCATCCAGTGTCAACATCTTCTGTGTACGCAAGCCTTGTTCACGCTGCAACTGTTCACGCTTGTTGGCGATTTCACGCGCTTCCTGTTCGGTTTCGATTACATGGAATGTATCACCTGCGGCCGGCGCTCCGTTCAAGCCCAAAATCAAAGCCGGCTCCGAAGGACCCGCCTCTTTCAGACGCTGGTTACGCTCGTTGAACATGGCTTTCACCTTACCGTAGCTTGTACCTGCGAGCACAATGTCGCCCATCTTCAAAGTACCGTTGGATACCAGCACCGTAGCTACATAGCCACGACCCTTATCCAATGAGGACTCGATGATGGAACCGGTAGCACGGCGGTTCGGGTTTGCCTTCAAATCCAGCATTTCAGCTTCCAGCAATACTTTCTCCATCAAATCGCTTACACCAAGACCTTTCTTGGCGGAAATATCTTGAGACTGGTACTTACCGCCCCATTCCTCAACGAGGAAGTTCATGGCGGCCAGTTCTTCTTTAATCTTATCGGGATTAGCGGTCGGCTTATCAATCTTGTTGATGGCGAATACGATAGGCACACCGGCAGCCATAGCATGGTTGATGGCTTCTTTGGTCTGCGGCATCACGTTGTCATCGGCAGCTACGATGATAATGGCAATATCCGTCGCTTTGGCACCGCGGGCACGCATGGCGGTAAACGCCTCATGACCCGGAGTATCGAGGAACGTTATCTTACGTCCGTCTTCCAACGTCACGTGATAAGCACCGATGTGCTGTGTAATACCACCGGCTTCACCGGCAATAACATTCGCCTTACGGATATAGTCGAGCAACGAAGTTTTACCGTGGTCTACGTGACCCATTACCGTTACAATCGGAGCGCGATGCTCTAAATCTTCCTCGGCATCTTCTTCCTCAACGATAGCCTGGGCTACTTCCGCACTTACGTATTCAGTCTTGAAGCCGAATTCTTCTGCCACCAGATTGATTGTTTCGGCATCCAGACGTTGGTTAATGGAAACCATCATACCGATACTCATACAAGTAGCGATGACCTGTGTTACGGAAACATCCATCATGCTTGCCAACTCATTGGCAGTCACGAATTCAGTCAGCTTCAGTACCTTGCTTTCCGCCATTTCCTGGTCTTCCAGTTCCTGCATACGGTTGGATGCCAAGTCGCGTTTCTCCTTACGGTATTTCGCTCCCTTGTTCTTACCCTTAGAGGTCAGACGCGCCAACGTTTCCTTTACCTGTTTCGCTACATCCTCTTCACTTACCTCCTGCTTGATTACAGGTTTCTTGAAACGGTCTTTGCTCTTGTTCTTGCCGGCTTGTTGATTATTACCGCCTTGCTGGCTACCACTTTTCAGACGATCGTTTCCGCCACGCTGGAAGTTGGATGCATTGTTGATATCCACCTTTTCCTTGTTGATACGGACACGTTTCTTCTTGCCATTGGCATCGGTACTGTCTTTCAAGTCCTTCGTCTTATTATCATCGCGGCGGATTTCCTTGATAATAGCCTCTTTCATCAGCTTCTTCTGATCCTGACGCTGCTTTTCTTTTTCTTCACGCTCCTTACGTTTTTCTTCTTTCGATTTTTTCTTCGGGCGTGTAGACTGGTTCAGCGCGGCGAGGTCTATTTGTCCGATGACGTTAATCTTCGATACAAACTCAGGCTGATGTATTTTGAATATTTCTTCTTTATCTTCCGAAACCGCTTCTTCGGTTGCGGCGGGAGCAAGTTCTTCGTCAGATGCCGGTGCAGGCTCAACAGCAACAGACACCGGTTCTTCCACAACAGGGGCAGGTTCTACCACCGGAGCAGGTATCGGCTCGGGCTGAGGTTCGGGAACAGGTTCCGGTTTCGGCGCCTCAACAACAGATACAGGCTCTTCCGCCTTCACTTCTTCAATCACCGGCTTCTCCGGTTCCGCTTCTTTCTCTTTTTCCACAGTATGTTTGCGATTCAGCTTATCCAAATCAATTTTACCGACAGGCTTAAACTTCGGACGTGCATCTTCGGGAACCACAGCCTTGACCACCTCTTCGGCTTTCGGTTTTTCCTGTGTTTCCTTGTCATAACCGTCAATAGACACTGATGCCTTGTTGCGATCCTTACTCTGACGTTCCTGAATGAAACGCTCCGTTTTCAATTTAAGATCCTTATCTGTACTAAACTCTTTCACGAGCAAATCATACTGCTCGTCGGTAATCTTCGTATTGGGATTTGCTTCAATGGCATATCCCTTCTTTTGCAAGAACTCAACTACCGTCGTGATTCCTACATTTAAATCTCTTGTTACTTTATTTAACCTTATCGTCATACTTTAATTTAATGAATGATGGAGAAAGAAGCGGATTTCAGTGATTAGTGATAATGATTAGTCGCTAAACACTAAGCACTAAACGCTAAACACTAATTATTCTCTTCTTCAAACTCCGATTTCAAAATGCGTAATACTTCGTCCACCGTTTCCTCTTCCAAATCCGTCTTCTCAATCAACATCTCGCGCGGAGCATTCAACACAGCCTTGGCGGTATCAATACCGATAGCCTTAATCGCATCGATTACCCAACCGTCAATCTCATCGCGGAATTCATCCAAATAGATGTCTTCATCCTCTACCGCTTCATCCAATTCGCGGAATACGTCAATAGTGTACTCAGTCAACATACTGGCCAGTTTGATATTCAAACCACCTTTACCGATAGCCAGCGATACCTCTTCCGGTTTCAGGAAAACTTCCGCCTTGTGTTCTTCTTCGTTCAGACGGATAGAAGATATCTTGGCAGGGCTAAGGGCACGCTGTATAAACAACTGAATATTCGATGTATAGTTGATAACATCGATATTCTCGTTGCGAAGCTCACGGACAATACCATGGATACGGCTGCCTTTTACACCGACGCAAGCACCCACCGGGTCAATACGGTCATCGTATGACTCAACGGCAATCTTGGCACGCTCACCGGGAATACGGGCAATCTTCTTGATAGTAATCAGTCCGTCATTGATTTCAGGTACCTCCATTTCAAACAGGCGTTGCAGGAAAACGGGTGACGTACGGCTCAAGATAATCTTCGGATTATTATTCTTGTTGTCAACGCGGGCCACCACGGCACGGGCAGTCTCACCCTTACGATAAAAGTCACTCGGAATCTGTTCAGTCTTGGGCAACAACAATTCATTGCCTTCGTCATCGAGCAGCAACATCTCCTTTTTCCAAATCTGATAAACTTCTGCATTGATAATAGTACCTACCTTATCAATGTATTTATTATAAATACTGTCTTTTTCCAGTTCCAAAATTTTGGAAGCCAATGTCTGGCGCAAGTTCAGGATAGCACGGCGGCCAAACTTCGCAAAGTTCACTTCATCCGTCACTTCCTCTCCCACTTCATACGAAGCGTCAATCTTCCGGGCTTCGCTCAAAGAAATCTGCAAGTTCGGATTTTCAAGGTCTTCATCTGCCACAACTTCACGATTACGCCATATTTCGAAGTCACCCTTGTCCGGGTTCACAATTACGTCGTAATTCTCATCGGTACCGAACATCTTTGCAATCACACTGCGAAACGACTCTTCGAGTACGCTTACCATAGTGGTTCTATCAATATTCTTCAGTTCTTTAAATTCCGAAAAGGTATCTATCAAGCTGATAGTTTCTTCTTTCTTGGCCATAGTCTTATTTAAAACTAATTAAGTATTTAGTATATTTTATCTCTTCGTATGTAAAGGTTATATCTTCATCCACCATTTTAGGACGCTTGGCTCCCTCCTCTTTCACTTTCTTCTGAACGGTAACGGTAAATTGCCGCTCGTCGGCATCTTTCAATGTTCCGCAATACTTGCGACCGTCTTTAGCCAGCACTTCCACATCTTTGCCGATATGGTTGGTGTATTGCTGCAACACTTTAAACGGTTGTCCGATGCCGGCAGAACCGACTTCCAGCTCGTAATCCTCATCCTCACGATTCAGTCGGGACTCTATGTAGCGGCTCAGCTCTACACAATCCTCAATCCAAACACCTTCTTTGTGGTCTATCTCCACCACAATCTTGTCATCAGGGCTGATTATGACTTCCACCAGGAAGTAATCTTTATCCTTCAGCCACTCGTCTACAATCTGACAAACTGTTTTCTTTTCTATCATAGATTAACCATTAAGAACGAAAAAGAGGAGCTTAATCGCCCCTCCACCTTTCATCCGTTTCGGTTGCAAAGATATAAATAATCTGTTCGACTACAAAATAATAGGAGAAAAAAAGAATATTTAGCACTCCTGCCGAAATTTATCCTCCATTCAAAATTAATCACTACATTTGCATGGTTCTTTAAACTCAATCATCATGGCACATCACCTGAATACCAATAAACAGTTTATGATAGGTAACGGCATCCTTGCGTTTGCCGTAATATTCGTTGTTGTCATTTTTGTCTATATGAGTATGCGTTTGCAGCGCCAAAAGGAAGGTGAACGATACTTTGCCGAGACCTATAATGTCACTTTAGTAAAAGGATTCACCGGTGATTCCATATCTATCCTGCTCAACGACAGCGTACTGATAGACCAACGTATCGACAAAGAGCCTTTCAATTTCGAGATAAAACGGTTTGCCGAGCAAAGCGCCCTGATGATAGTGGACAAGACAACCGACAAGCTCTCCCTGTTTGAGCTGAGCGAAAAAGGCGGTAACTATCGTTTTGAAAAAGACGACGACGAAGTGAAGTTACTGGCACAGGAAGAGTAAAACCGCAACCGCACCATCCGTGCCAGCTTATTGGCACAGCCGCGCCTGTTTGACGGCACAGTTGTGCCTGTTCAATGGCAAAACAGTGCCTATCCGTCGGCACAACACCCGTTTTAGAAGTCCGTCTTATACTTTCTCAGTTCATTGCGTAAAAGTTGCGCCTTACCGTCCGTCATGCCGTTAAGCAATGCCCAAAAGCGTTCGCCGTGGTTCATTTCACGGGTATGCGCCAACTCATGCAACAATACGTAATCAATCAAATGCCGGGGCAACAGGACAAGGAAATAGGACAAATTGATGTTTCCTCGGGCGGAGCAACTTCCCCAACGCCCGCTACTGGAATTGATTTTCACGCTTTTATAAGAAAGATTGTGCTGCAGCGAAAGCGCATAAAGCCGGGGCGGAAGAATAATCTTGGCATTACGTCGCAAAGCTTCCTCTATCACCTTACGCAGCCAGGCTTGCAGCTCTTTATTTGAGAAGTCTGCATTCGGCGGACAGATAATCTGCATCTCTCCCAATTCCGAACGTGAAAGGAAACGGTCTCGTTCTCCACTAACCAGACTCAGTTTAAAGAACTCCGTATCGATGCGGTAGTTCAAATCAATTAACGGACGGCTTTGTCTCTGTCGGGCAACCCTCAGTCGGGAACGCAACTGTTCTATGGCATTCTTTACTTCCCCAATGGTTGTACCCGGTGGAACAGTCACATGAACAGCATCCTCACGCGTACGAAAAGTCAAACGTCGGGCACGGATATTCACCCGTACCAACAAGCGTCCCAACTCTTCATCCTCTAAAACATGTTCCGTTATCATCTGTTCTTTTCTCCTTGAAATAAGGACAAAAGAACGAAGAATCGTTCGAAAAAGCAAGCGGTTCTCTATCAAAAACGAACAATGTGTTCAAAAACGCACACTGCACTATCATTGTTACAACCTCAAAAACAGAAACTTATGATTATGGCATAGAATTTGAATAGTAATCGATAACAAGACGTTCCCGGCAAAAAAAATCATGAGCCTCGCAACTTTTTGAGCATAGACTCCGTCTAACAAACAAAAGAACTTAAAATAAATGAGTATGAAAACTTTAGCAACAATCATCGCATTCAGTATTTTCACATTAAGCGTAACAGCTTGCTCACACAATCACACGTACAGCTCCGGCCTGTTTGGTGGAAAGACAATCAAAGCAAGCAAAAACTATGTAACCAAGAATATCAAAGTGGATAATTTCACCGGTCTGAACTTAGCAGGCAGTCCGGACGTTACGTACACACAAAAGGCGGGAAAGCCCACAGTAGAAGTATATACTTCCGACAATATCGTAGACCTTCTGGACATTAACGTAGTCAACAATACACTGAATATCAAATTCAAGAAAGGCGTTAATGTATCTTATAATAAACTGGAAATCCGTATCTCTTCCGAAACACTTAATAATATCTCCGTTGCAGGATCGGGAAATGTAACATTAGCCAACGGCTTGAAAACAAATCAACTGAAAATGTCTGTAGCAGGCTCGGGAGATATCAATGCAAACAACATCGCTTGCACTAACGAGCTTAGCATATCCATCGCCGGCTCCGGTGATATACAAGGCAGTAATATCACTTGCACCAATCTCAAAACATCTGTAGCCGGTTCGGGAGATTTGAAACTCAACAATGTATCGGCTACCGATACCGAAGCATCTGTTGCGGGGTCGGGTACGGCAATATTGACAGGAACAACTCAAGAAGCCAGTTATCGTGTAGCCGGCTCAGGTGACCTGTTCGCTTCCGACTTGCAGGCAAAACGTGTCTCAGCAAGCGTATCCGGTTCGGGAGACATCAAATGCCATGCCACCGACTTTTTGAAAGCGCGTACCAGCGGAAGCGGAGATATCGGTTATAAAGGCAATCCGGAGTTGGACTTCCCCAAAAAAGGATTATACAAACTCTGATTTGGTTATTCATTGCAAAGGATACATAAAAGGGACGCTGCATCACGCGGCGTCCCATCTATCTTAGTTAGTTTTTATAAAATTTTGAGAGAATTGAAACTTCACAGCCTCTGTTTTTTGTTTTAATAAAAGCACACTAACTATATTATATTTAAAGCAAATGAAAATGTTATTTTAAAAAGCAAATGAAAACATCTATTCTTTAACTTCCTTCCCCTTGTTTACACGATGCAGACTATCCAGAATCTGTTTTTCGTGTGTCACGGTTATATCTCCCGAAAGAGCAACCGACGGAGCGGAAATCTGTTTACCGATAGTATCGGCTGCGGCTACTTCCTTTACATCGGCAAAGAACGAGTGTTGCATTACATTACCCAATGAAAGTACCACTGCCACTACTGCTGCGGCTTTGAATAACGGCATGAAGCGTGCGGTCAATGTCATGCGCTTGGCTTTCACAACCGGAACCTCAATCTCAGCAAGCACCCGTGCATCAAAATCCGCACCTAAATGTTCCTCTTGCTGGAATTGCTGATATACAAACAAATCTTTATAACGCAGCAGATGTTCGGGGATTTCCTCTTTTGTAAAGAAAGCACGCAACTGCGCTTCTTCCTCAAGAGAAGTCTCACACCGCCAATAGCGTTCTAAAAGTTGTTCTATATATTTAAAGTCCATAACCTTCTATATCAATAAACCGTTGTTTAACTTTTTGCCGCGCCCTGAAAAGATTCACTTTAACTTGCTCCTCTGTCAAACTCAAGACAACCGCAATTTCTTTATAACTCTTACCTTCAACATCCCTCAACTGCATAATCAGCCGTTGTTTTTCGGGAAGCTCATTCATCAGCCGGTGTATCAAAATCATCCGTTCTTTACTTACCAAGCTTTCGTAAGGGCTTGATGCATCGGAAGTTTCTTCCATATCGGGCGTAAGTTCCACCGTTTGAGCATCTCTCCTTTCGCTACGGTCTATCGCCAAATTCCTTGCCACTGTCAGACAATAGGCTTCGACAGAACCGAACTGCGTCCACTCATCACGCTTGTTCCATACCCTAATCAGCGTTTCCTGCACAACATCTTCCGCTTCCGCCCGATTGAATGTAATTCTTAGGGCCAACCGAAAGAGCTTGTCCTTCAGAGGGAGAATGTCATCACGAAAACTGATTTCTTGCATCTCTAATTAATTGACGGTTCAGTAAGCCGAAAGTTACAACCTACCACCACTTTTTTTGAATTATTTTTTGATACGGGTTCCGCTATCACTATTTATGGCTGAAGCTAAGGTAATTACAACTTCCGAGACCCCGGTATCCAAAGCTTCAAAAGAATTCTCCAGCTTAGGAATCATACCGCCTTGAATAACTCCTTCGGCAACATATCGCTTAAACTCTTCCGGAGTAATCTGGGGAATCACACTGTCATCGTCATTCTCGTCACGCAGTACACCTTTCTTCTCAAAGCAATACACCAGCGTCACATCAAATTGTCCGGACAATGCCTTAGCCGTTTCTCCGGCAATCGTGTCGGCATTCGTGTTCAGCATACATCCCTTACCGTCATGCGTCAACGGAGCCATTACCGGCACAACTCCCTTATGAATAAGGTCACTCAGAAAAGTACCGTTCACTTGCCTTACATCACCTACAAAACCATAGTCCACCTCTTTTACCGGACGTTTCACGGAGCGGATTACATCCATGTCCGCACCCGTCAGACCGAGTGCATTGACACCGCGCGCCTGCAAACCGGCAACTATGTTCTTGTTTACCAATCCACCATATACCATTGTCACCACTTTCAAGGTTTCGGCATCGGTGATACGGCGCCCGTTTACCATTTCGCTTTCAATACCCAACCGGGCTGCGATTTTCGTTGCCGAACGTCCGCCACCGTGCACCAACACTTTATAACCTTCGATAGCGGCAAAATCATCCAACAACTTGCAGAGAGTGGCTTCTTCTTCCACAATTTTGCCACCCACTTTGATTACTGTCAGTTTCTCTCTCATTATTCCAAATATGTATATCCGTACAAACCGGAACGATAATTAGACAAAAATTCCTTCCCTTCTTCCAAAGATATACGCCCTTCCTTTACAGATTGGGTTACCCATGTTTCTAAAGTACGTACCAGCTTCTTCGGACTGTATTGCACATAATCCAAAACTTCCGCCACTGTCTCACCGTCAATGACCTGTTCTATTGTATAGCCCTTGTCGCTTACAGATACATGTACCGCATTCGTATCACCAAACAAGTTGTGCATATCGCCGAGAATTTCCTGATACGCACCCACAAGGAATACACCCACATAATAGGGTTCCTTGCTCTTCAAAGAGTGCACCGGCAAATAATGCGAAACATTTTTGGTAGAGATGAAGTTGGCAATCTTGCCATCCGAATCGCAGGTAATATCCTGTAACGTAGCCGTCCGGTCAGGTTTCTCGTCCAAACGCTGGATAGGCATGATGGGGAATATCTGGTCTATCGCCCAAGAGTCAGGCAAAGACTGGAAAAGTGAGAAATTACAGAAGTATTTATCCGCCAGCAACTTGGGAAGTCCGCGGAATTCATCGGGAGCATGCTTCAAACCGCCGGCTATCTGGTTTACTTCACGCATGATAGACCAATACAACCGTTCAATCTTGGCACGGGTCTGCAAGTCTACAATACCATGACTGAATAAGTCGAGCGCCTCTTCGCGTATCTGTTGCGCATCATGCCAGGCTTCCAGCATCTTGTTCTGGTTCAATGTATCCCAAATACCGTAAAGCTCCCGCAACAGTTCGTGATCGTTTTCGGTTACCTCTTCCTCATCGTCCCATTCGGGAAGATTGGTTGTCTCCAGCACCTCGAAAATGAGTACGGAATGATGTGCCGTCAAAGCTCGTCCGCTCTCCGTTATTATATTGGGATGAGGAATACCGTTCTTATCGCTGGCATCGACCAAAGTAGATATAGAGTCGTTCACATACTCCTGAATGGAATAATTCACGCTACCTTCACTGTTGGAAGAACGCGTTCCGTCATAATCCACACCCAAACCGCCGCCGATATCCACAAACTCGACTTTGAATCCCATGCTGTGCAACTGCACATAGAACTGAGACGCTTCACGCAAGGCTGTCTTAATGCGGCGAATCTTCGTAACTTGGCTTCCGATATGGAAATGTATCAATTTCAGACAATCCTGCATACCCTTATCCGCCATAAAGTCGAGCGCTTCAAGTAATTCGCTGGAAGACAGTCCGAATTTGCTTGCATCACCGCCGGAGTCTTCCCATTTACCACTTCCCGATGAGGCCAACTTAATACGAATACCGATATTAGGCTTCACGTTCAATTGCTTCGCCATTTTGGCTATCAACTTCAGCTCGTTCAGTTTTTCTACTACGAGGAAGATGCGTTTTCCCATCTTCTGCGCCAGCAAAGCAAGTTCAATGTAGCTTTCATCTTTATATCCGTTACAGATGATCAGCGAATCGGAGTCCATATTGATAGCAATCACTGCATGCAGTTCGGGCTTGGAACCAGCCTCCAGTCCAAGATTGAACTTCTTGCCGTGGCTGATGATCTCCTCAACCACCGGGCGCATCTGATTCACTTTAATAGGATAGATAATAAAATTCTCCGCCTTGTAGCCATATTCCTCAGCCGCCTGTCTGAAACAACAGGAAATCTTCTCAATCCGGTTGTCGAGGATGTCGGGAAAGCGAACCAGCATGGGAGCCGTCACGTCACGCAGTTGCAATTCGTCGACCAATTCTTTTAAATCGACGCCAACTCCGTCTTTACGCGGTGTTACTACAACATGACCTTTGTCATTGATACCAAAGTACGAAGTGCCCCAACCGGTAATGTTGTACAGCTCTTCTGAATCTTCAATACGCCATTTTCTCATTTCTTGTTACTCTGCTGTTTTAGTAGTTTATTTATAAAAAGGGATACAAAAATACATATAAATCTGAAACATCCTGCCTTTTCGGATGAAAAACACACATTTACAAGGGATTAAATGTCCAACAAATTACGTAACTGCTGTACGGACTCAGCTATCTGACGTCTGCTTTCCAAACGTCCGGCATCAAAACGGTAGCGAGCCTGCAAATAGAAAGGAGCTCGTTTATCCAATGCGTCCACAATAAAGGCGCGCAACTCCTCGTCCGTCTTTCCTTGCAGGATAGGGCGCTGATGGGTTGCCACTCGTAAACGATTGAATAATATATCGGGATGCACATCCAAGAATACGGTTTGCCCATGTCCGTTCATGTAGTCCATATTGTCGAAGAAACAGGGAGTGCCGCCACCGGTCGAGATAATGACATTTTCAAACTCAGATACCTCATGCAGCATATTTCGCTCCAATTCACGAAAAGAGGCCTCTCCCCGCTCGACGAACAATTCACGAATAGATTTGTGAAAGCGTTCTTCTATGTACCAGTCCAAGTCGATGAAGGGTACATTTAATTCGCGGGCAAAAGCCTTTCCTAAAGTTGTTTTACCAGCTCCCATGTAGCCGGTCAAAAAGATACGTATCATAATTGCTTACCGTTTGCGGGCAAAGATAAGCAATTCCATAGTGAGACTACCTCACAATCAACGGAAAATTTTAATCCGCTCGCTTAACTCCTGGAACTCCTTCTCTCCGGGTTCGGCGGTCGGCGTACCAAAAGGCATTTCGGCTATCAGCATCCAGCTTTCCGGTAAATCCCAGGTACGACGTACTTCATCATCGATCAGCGGATTATAATGTTGCAATGAGGCTCCCAAACCCGCGTCTTCCAGCATCGTCCAAATAGCAAACTGATGCATGGCCGATGTATGCTGTGACCAAGTCGGGAAGTTTTCGCTATAAGAGGGGAATGCGTCCTGCAATTTCTTTACAATTGCAGTGTCCTCAAAATACAGCACAGTACCATGTCCGGCAGCAAAGCAACCGTCAATCTTGGCTTCCGTCTTAACGAAAGCTTCAGGCGAAATACGCTGTTTCAACGTGTTCTTTACAATATCCCATAATTTCTTATGCTCATCACCCAGCAACAGAACGATTCTTGTTGACTGCGAATTAAAGGCCGACGGCACATTCTTTACTGCCGTACGGACAATATGTACCACTTCCTCGTCCAAAACCGGAGAATCGTTACCAATGGAATAATAGCTGCGTCGATGCTCCAACGCTTCTGCAAATGTTCTCTTCATATATTTTTATTTTATTATTAGTTTATCCATAATTCGTGAATTACAAAGCGGGGCAAGCCATATTTCCCCTTAACCCCTCAACTATCCTCAATTTAAAAGAACAAATGAAAAAGACCAATTGTTCGAATTTGTGAAATATATTTGTACCTTTGCCATAAGTTATGAAGAAAGAAAAATTCTACGTTGTATGGACGGGTGGCACTCCGGGTATTTATACATCCTGGACTGACTGCCAACTACAAACCAAAGGCTACGAAGGGGCGAAATACAAATCGTTCGAGACTCGCGAAGAAGCAGAAAAGGCCTTTGCCTCTTCACCATACGATTACATCAAGCGCAATATATCCGCAGACGGCAGGCGACCCAAGCTTTCTCAAAACACAGACGCCCTCTACCCGGCCGCCGTCCTCGAAAACAGTCTTGCCGTAGATGCCGCATGCAGCGGAAATCCCGGAGCAATGGAATATCGGGGAGTGCACGTTGCCAGCTGCCAGCAGGTTTTTCACTTCGGCCCCATGTACGGCACCAATAACATCGGAGAGTTTCTTGCCATTGTTCACGGCCTGGCCTTGCTGAAACAAAAAGGCTTCGATATGCCTATTTACAGCGACAGCGTTAATGCCATCAGCTGGGTGAAACAGAAGAAATGCAAGACCAAATTACCCCGCGACCCCAAAACCGAGCAACTTTTCCAACTGATAGAACGCGCTGAGAAATGGCTGCGTGAGAACACCTATTCCACCCCTATCCTAAAATGGGAAACCCAACAATGGGGTGAAATACCCGCAGACTTCGGAAGAAAATAACAGGGCGTAACGTTTATATCCTCATGGCTGAATACCCGAATATTCAGCGTATCATGTCGTTACGCCTAAACTTCATCCTGCAGTTGGAAAACAAGATTTACTTATAGAGCTCCCGTGTTATACATGCTCCGCCTTTATCCCAAAGACTGCATATCATTCAGTTTTTTATAGTAGCCGTCTTTAGCGAGAAGTTCCTCATGCTTGCCGCGTTCTACGATTTCTCCCTCATAGAGTACGCAGATTTCATCCGCATTCTTAATTGTAGAAAGACGATGCGCAATGGCAATCGTGGTACGAGTCTTCATCAATCGCTCCAAAGCCTCTTGCACCAAGCGTTCCGACTCTGTATCGAGTGCGGAAGTGGCCTCATCCAGAATCAGTATAGGAGGATTCTTGAGGATGGCGCGGGCAATACTGATACGTTGGCGTTGTCCACCGGAAAGTTTGCCGCCACGGTCACCGATATTGGTATCGTAACCTTTCTCGGTATCCATAATAAAATCGTGGGCATTCGCTATCTTGGCAGCTTCGATAACTTGTTCCATTGTGGCATTCTCTACACCGAAAGCTATGTTATTGAAGAAAGTGTCATTAAAGAGAATGGCTTCCTGATTGACGTTTCCTATCAGACCGCGCAAATCGGAGATACGCGTATCTTTGATGTTAAGACCGTCTATCAATATCTCGCCCGATTGTACATCGTGATAACGGGGCAACAAATCAACCAACGTGGATTTTCCGGAACCGGATTGTCCTACCAATGCGATAGTCTTGCCTTTGGGCACTGTCAGATTGATATGCTTCAATACTTGGCGGGAACCGTCATAACTGAAACTGATGTCCTTAAATTCCACCTTATCATCCAACGAGGAAAGCAGCTTCGGCCGGACAGGTTCTTTAATAGGATTCTCCGCAAAGAGTATCTTGTCGATACGTTCCATGGAGGCGAGTCCTTTGGGTATGTTGTATCCGGCTTTGGAGAATTCCTTCAACGGATTGATAACGCTGTACAGTATCACCAAGTAATAGATGAACGAAGGGGCATCGATTGTAGCGCTATTACTGAGAATCAACGTTCCGCCAAACCACAGTACGATAACGATAACGCATGTTCCCAAGAACTCGCTCATGGGATGCGCCAATGCCTGACGGGTAGCTACCCGATTGATGGCATCGCGATATTCGTTGCTGCACTTATTAAAACGTTCCATCATCTTATTCTCGGCGATGAAAGCTTTGATGATACGCAATCCGCCCAAGGTTTCTTCCAGCTGCGACATGGTATCGCTCCATTTTGCCTGAGCATCCAGCGACTGTCGTTTCAGCTTTTTACCTACCGTACCCATTATCCAGCCCATACCCGGAAGAACCAGCAATGTAAACAGCGTCAGCTGCCAACTGATAGCTATCAAGGTGCCGAAATAGGCTATAATCAGTATCGGGTTCTTTATCAGCATATCCAGCGAACTGGTAACAGATGTCTCCACCTCGGTAACGTCACCGCTCATGCGGGCAATAATATCGCCTTTCCGTTCTTCGGAGAAAAAACTCAACGGCAGGTGTAACACCTTATTATATACTTGTGCACGGATATCACGCACCACACCCGTACGAAGAGGAATCATCACAGCCGAAGAGGCGAAATAAGAGAATGCTTTCAGTAAAGTCATTACTGCCAGGAAGACACCCAAAATCAGCAATGTTAATGAACCGCCCTGCGAGGCTATCATCTCGGTGACGTAATAATAGAAATTATTAACCGCTATATCTTTCAACCCCACTCCCACAGCATCCCAAGGGATAAATTCGTAGGTCTTGGTATCCATTTTGAAAAGTATCTGAAGAATAGGAATAATCAGAGCGAAAGAGAATATATTCAGAATTGCCGATAGCAAGTTCAGGAACAATGCCCATATCAGATATTTCTTATAAGGCGGAACAAAACGCCGCAGGAGTCGGAGGAATTCTTTCATTCGGTTAGCAGTTAATTCATTACATTGTGTATTGGGGACAAAGATAGTACAAACCAAGGGGAGAATAAAATACGGAACAGATATTTTTATCAAACGCAACATGATAATCGCGGTTTTTTCGTAATCTTGGCAATAATTGTGTAGCTTTGTAGTTAAATCAAGAAATGATTAATCGACTTGATAAGTTAAGAAACTAACTCTAAAAAAGAAATGAAACCATACGATTATCTGATTGTAGGCAGCGGTTTATTCGGAGCTGTATTCGCTCATGAGGCTCATGAAGCCGGTAAGAGATGCCTTGTAATAGAAAAACGCCATCACATTGGCGGTAATATCTATTGTGAGGAAATAAATGGTATTAATGTACACAAATATGGCGCCCATATTTTTCATACTGATAATAAAAAGGTCTGGCAGTATGTAAATCAGCTGGTGGAATTTAACAGATATACCAATTCTCCAATCGCCAACTATAAAGGGAAATTATACAATCTTCCTTTTAATATGAATACTTTCTATCAGTTATGGAATGTGCGTACTCCAGCAGAAGCCAAAGCAAAAATACAAGAACAATGTAAAGAGTACGAACATATAACCAACCCGCAAAATTTAGAAGAACAGGCACTAAAACTTTGCGGAAAAGATATTTACCAGCGACTGATAAAAGGATATACGGAGAAACAATGGGGACGTTCTGCAACAGAGCTTCCGGCATTTATCATTAAACGCATTCCGTTCCGCTTTATTTTCGATAATAATTATTTCAACGATTCATATCAAGGTATTCCCATCGGTGGTTATAATCGTTTAATCGACGCTTTGCTGGAGAATATAGAAGTCCGCACCGGAATTGATTATACGGAACACCGCAAAGAACTGGACTCTTTAGCGGAAAAAGTGCTCTACACCGGCTGTATAGATGAATATTTCGACTATGCATGCGGACATTTGGAATATCGCAGCTTACGGTTCGATCACAAGTTTCTTGCCGATGTAGAGGATTTCCAAGGTAATGCAGTTGTAAACTATACTGACCGTGACACTCCTTACACCCGCATAATCGAACATAAGCATTTTGAATTCGGCAAACAGCCTTCTACTGTCATCACCTACGAATATCCCGACGACTTCGAACAAGGGAAAGAGCCTTATTATCCGGTAAATAACGAGAATAATACCCAAATCTTCAATAGGTATCAGGAATTGGCTCAACAACAGAAAACCATGTTATTCGGAGGCAGATTGGCACAATATACTTATGCAGACATGGACGACACAGTAGCAGCGGCATTGGCATTGTGGGAAAAAGAAATTACTGTAACTAATAATTAAGTATCCAGGAATTTATATCAAACTCCTCTTTTACTTTCTCACTTACTGCAGTTACCGGGGTAGTGACAAACTCCGGTAACTTACGCAGATCATCTTCTTCCAATATAAAGATGTTATTAGGGTGATAAAAAGAATACTCCTTAATACTCTTATTATTCGTTATCAGCTTCTTATCAAAAAATAGAGCTTCCAAAGGCCTTAAGGAGATACCTGTCTGTTCTGTTGTTATATCGACGACACAACTACACCGGCTCACATTCTGTATATTTTCGAAATAAGATATACCTTTCATTTTTCTTTTGAATATTAGGAATGAGCACGGCAAGCCCAGCCTTTCAAATAAAGCCTTGTATTCCAACAAGACATCTCGGCGATTCTTTTCATAACCGATAAAGTACAATCCTTGTGTTACATCAGACGTTAGTTTACTTTTGTTGGGAAATCTAAAAAAAGGAGGTTTTACCGCAATCTCCGGATAAATACGTGCATCATCCGCATTGAAGCTACTTATCCGATACATCTTACTGATAGCCTTCATATATTTACTTCTCTTTTCAGAAGTATAACGATGAAAAAGCTGACAAATTGGAGTCCAATAAAAAAGATTTCGCTCTACGGAAGAAGGTAATATTTTATCGATAATACGCAAATCTACAAGATGCCTGTTATCAATAATAATTATTCTTGCATTTTCTTCGATAAGCGAAAGTTGTTCCAAGGATTCACTTCTAATATACAAGCTGCGGAAAAACCAATATAATCCCAGTCGACGAAGCAATCCACGCACACAACGTAACAGCAACGTATCTTTAATGTCTTTTAAACAAATTTCCTTTATTTGAGAACTATCAATCCCCAAATAATATAATTCAAAGGCTGATAATCAGCATGTATAATATAAGTCATATATTCTTAAAACGATTTACTTCAGATAAGTTTCGATAATGTGTCCGTAGAAAGTCTTTTTCCCTTCCGGAGTTTTGAGAGATAACGGTATCTTATAGGTTAATTTATGAAAATCATAATTAGAACAAAATTCAGTCCACCGTTCTTCCGTGTATTCTTGATTTAAACACTTACCAAGAGGTCCCATAACTGTTATCGGTACTTCTTCAATCATTTGATGTATAGCTGGCACATTGGCACGAGCTATGGCGAATGTATAATCAATCAATAAATATTCTATCAGTTTATTATGGTTCTGCCAATATTTTAAGAACATATCTGAAATAAATGCCGGCAATAGATTTCCTTTACCACATGCCAGAAAAAATCCGGTCCATCCTCCTCTTGAAATATTATAATAAATAGGTAAATGATGGCAACTCCAAAATATCCTAGAGGGCTTGATAAAATCACCGATATTCTTGCAAGGAAGCAACACTGTGCTATCCATCCAGATTCCGCCATGAGCCTTCAACAATAACATACGCAATATATCGGACAAATGAGTCAAAGTTATGTTACCCGCTTTCCATTTCTGCAAAATACAATCCGGCAAAGTGACATATTCATGATAATTATCCCCTGTTATCAATATAACCGGATGGTTGCCAGCATGCATTAAAATAGAATTATAACAGGCTTTCACAATATCCGGCATAGAATCTCTGCCTTGCCACCAACAAACCCAAATAGGAGACACATCTGTAATCTGTTCACTGTTTTCTAATGAAGAATGTTTATAGTTAGCAATGACTTCCTTACCGCCGGAAAACAACAGATGACGTACAATAACATATTGCTTACAAGAAACAATAAATCTTTCTATGCGTTTGAAAAAACGTTTAGTCTTAGATTGTTGCATCGGGAAATGGCTCATTTCTTCAAGTTATAATTTCATATATTTAGGCTTACGTAGTTTCAATACATACGGAAGCAATTTAATAAACCGCAATAAACTGTTCTTCAAAGACAACAAGGGACGTTTACCTCTCCAAGGCGTCATATCCAAATAAGTATAGTATTCTCTTCGTAAAGGATGCATACTATCATAGTTCCAGGGTTTCTTATTAGTATAGTGTAATATAACCGGACTTTCCAAATCTTGCTTTAACGTCGGCCAATGCTCAATCTTTTTTTCCATGCCATACCGGTAGAAAGCATCTTGCATATTCCACTTTAGAGACACAAATAACTTATGTTCATGCAACAGGGCGTTCAAAAGGTCTTGGTCATTGTAACGGATTCTTTCGGGATAAGCCAAGAAATACTTAACGCATTGTTCATCTACTTTATGTTCTCTCCAATACTTCAGATTAATCAATAACACACCTGCATTGAAATAAGAATATTTAGAATCGTATTTCAAAGTTTCATAACGCTCCATATCATCGTATCCGATATCTTCTACGCATCCCACTGCATAATCCGTAAGATCTGTATTCCAAAACTCCGATATGTCTCCTAAAATAACAATATCACAATCCAGATACAACACTTTATCTACCGTTGCAGGTAAAATAGCGGAAAACATACAACGATAATAAGTAGCCATAGAAATACGTTTACCAAACTTCCTGATAGAGAAATTTGCCAATAACTCCGGCGAAGGGAAGTAAAAGCAAACCTCATTACCATAAGAAGCAGCTAAAGACTTCAATATATTCTGATCTTTTTCCGGTAAACCCGGAGCAACAATATGCACACAAATATCAGCCGTTTTATTGTTCTCAAATAAAGAAACCAATGTAACAGCGCAATGTTGCGTAAAATTAGCATCAATATTGCAAGCTATATGAATCATAAGAAGATTTGATTAATTATTATTTTGACCTGTCATCTGAAAATATTTATCCATCACAAGCAATGAAATCAACCGCTCCCGTTCAGCATCAAAAAATTGAGCGACATATTCATGAGCATGCTTAACAATCTGTTCCGCTTCTACCGGATGATTGATATAATAAGTTAGTTTTTCTTCTAAGTCGGAAAGATCATCTTTAATCTCTATGTAATGATAGTCAGGAATAAGTTTTCCTTCCATAAACCAAGTCTCACAGGTAGGACGTGTCATTACAGCAATAGAATTAGAAGACATTACCCATTTCAGATTAGAAGCAACATCATTCCCTTCAAGCGCCATAATAAATTTATAATCAAGATGTTCTCGAATAGTTTTCTTGGGAGTCATCCAAACTTCAGGATAACCTTCATTCCTACCTACCACGCCGCAGTCACAAATAGAAGAACCAAAATATTTTTGAAGGAATTTCTCACGAATACGACTAAGGCGGATTTTACCACGAAAAACAGCCTGATCGCGTTTTTGTGAGAAAGGAACAGGATCATTCAGAAAAATAAAATGACGTAGCTTATCCAATTTAAGTATGACCGAATATGCATTATCTTCTTTCAGTAATCTACTTTTTACAATCGAGGGAAATTCCGGAGTAAAATATACATCCCCGGGAATATAGGCAATACGCAAACTTCGACTAAACCAACGTACAGCATATTGCAAATCAAAATAATACGCTTTATGGAAAGTAGATGGACGAAAATTCTTTATCTCATCCAAATATACATAGTAACTATGTTTATGCTCATGCAATATTTTATCAGGCAATTCTACCGGATACTGCATTTTATTATAATAGTTCACTCGTTCGTAGATATAATCTCTATCCGGTCGAGTCTCTACTTGTTTCAAATACTCTTTTCTACGTATACGATAAAAGCCATTAGGCACACACATCTGCAGATATCCTTTTAAAAAAAAGAGTATTTTGGGCGGCTTTCCACTGCGAAGTTTATATAAGAGGCTATCGCTCATTTAGAAATAGTATATATTAAATATTCATTGAATAGACACAAAGATAGAAGTTATTTCTTATCTAAAAAATTGTTATACGTTTTTTCTCACATCTTACCCAAGCGTTCATGTATCCCGTCGTAATACGCTTTCCATAATTTAGGAATATCACCCCACTGATAGGCATCGGAAAACGGACAGGTTACAAAAGCTGTTAAGATATAACCTATTACTCCATTAAAACCGCGAAGATATTTTACCGCCCAATTACGACCATAATGATGATTCAAATAAGTAGAATTACGTATCTGGTAAAAACGTTTCCACTTTTTCTTTTTGTTCCGCTCACTCCAACTATCATTTGAAAAAAACTTTTCTTTATCCATTAATGCTGTGGGAACATACAATATCTTATAACCGGACTGCACTGTACGAAGACAATAGTCCGTATCATCACAAAAGATAAACAGTTCTTTATTAGGGTAACCTATCTTCTCAATGACCTCACGCTTTATGAATGGTCCTTCAAAGGCTGCCCCTTGTATCTCGACAGGCTCAGTTACCGTTTGCCTTGATAATTTTCCGGTATACATGGAAGCAAAAGGATTTGTCAAATTATATCCTTGAAACTCATGTGTAAAGAGCTTACCTTCCTGTAAACGACGCGGTGCAAGTATCCCTATATTCTTCTGATCGGCATGCAGTAACAACTGTTCTAAACAATCAGCACGTGGAAAAACATCGTCATCCATACACCAAATCCAATCCGCACCTGCCTGATACGCATATTGTATCCCGGTATAAAATCCGCCTGAACCTCCTACATTGGTTTGATTGATAACAGTCAGTTCCGGTTGCGTCTTCAACCACTCGGCAGTAGCATCGGTACTTCCATTATTGACAACTACGATTGAAGTAACCGGTTTATTCTGCCGTAGGCAGTGAACAGTCCGCTTCAACAGTTCTATTCGATTATAGGTGACTACTACAGCTATAATATTCATGGCTATTTTAATAAAGATTATTAATCTTTCCCGGTTGAGTACTTCTATAGGAAACCATCAACTCAAAACACTTTTCCGCATCAAATCCACGAACCTTTGCATACTCTTCCGCCATCCAACGATGCATCTGCGGAGTAGCCGGTAAACGTTCAAAGTTCTTACAACCGGCTTTCATGCCGATAGTCCCGATAAACATACGATTCAAATCCACAATCTCCAGTTTAATTCCCCCCGGTACTTTCTGAAACAGAATATTTTCGCGCCCATAATCTTTATGAGCATATCCATGTTCATGGAGGATAGCAGTTACCCGCCCTATCTCACGCAAAACCTCCTCTTCATATTCAAACTTTTGTTTGAATAAGTCATTATAAACATAAGGACATGTTGACAAACAGCTCACATAGTAACTTCTATCGAACAAGAGGCCACTGCGAACGTTAAGATATCCTACCGGCCGGGGAGTCCCCACTCCTATCTTCAGGTACATGTCGGCATGATCATAAGAACGCTTTGCTTTAGAAGGGCGGAAAATACCATACACAAAACGATTGATAAAGTTAGGACGATGAAAAGACTTGACAACATATTCTCGACCATTATACTTCATCTTTCTTAATTCATTACGCCCTTTATGAATAACAACACCTTCATTTCTTTCAAAACGTTCTGGTAAAGACAAGATAAAATCTCTTAACTCTTCAAAATCCTGATGAATAACTAAAGTACGAGGATGAAGTATATCGTTTTTCCGGTTCATTTCAGATTCCATAAATATATCAAATTTTATCTAATCCTCTCGTATACTTCAACCAATAGTATTTCAACGGATTTTTATATTTCAACTGTTTCCACGGACGGCTACCATGCGGTTGGTGTAACACCGGCAATGTAGTAAACAGATAATTCTTAAACCCTTCTTTCAAAGATTGATGCGAGATGGTCACATCATGCCAGTTCTTTTCAGGATTTAATTGATGAAAATCGAAAGCTTTCAGAAAATTCAAAGTCAGCAGAGAGCAACAAAAACTACAATGTTTCTTCTCGGGAAAAACCTGGTTCTCCTTACCTTTTGCGAAAAGATAAGGGTAATTGATTTCTCCTTTTTCATCTACTGTGACGGCGGCGGCGATACCACAGTCTATTCGTTCCGTCGCTCCGTCAAATAAAGCTTGCAATGTATTCTTCTTTACCAAAACATCCGACTCGACAATAATCAAACCTGCCTCCGCTTCAATGGCACGTTGTTGAGCCATTTGCAGAACCAACAAATAGTTCGGTGATGGATGATCCGTAATTTCTGCAAGATTCACCAACTCAAAGCCCAGTTTTTCAGACGCCTCTTTCAACCTAACCGTGTTTTCTTCCGTACTGAAATCATTGTAGACGGTATAAGTAAACGGCGTTTGAAAACCGGATGCCATAATGGCTTCCACGGTTTGCAGCGTCAATTCAATAGAATCCTTTACGGGAGTAATGATATGAATACACTTCATTGGATATATAATTAGTCTTTATTCAACAAGCTATAAGATTCCCACAAGTTGACAAAACTATACAATATTTTGCATACAGCCAAACAGTTCCCTGCATTTATTCCTTATCCGCTCTCCGCTTAACCCGTATGCTTTACTTTCAATACGGCAAGATTTAATTCGATAGTTGTTTCCGAATCCGTCGCTTGAAGATTATTATCCAATAAATCGGAAAACAAATCACCGCTTTTCTCCAATCAAGGATTTCTGTTATTCCTCAGAAGCATCTGGCAAGCTGTTTATTGTACGGGAAAGTTCACGCAATTTGGCAAAAGTCTCAATTATCGTAAACGTTGCATTATGGCACGGGAACTTTTCAAGATGGCAGCAAGCATATAAAGGCCTCTTTCTGCAAAATTTAGCAAGCGCATTCATCAGTATATAAATTTATGATTTAAACAATTGATCAAAGGTATGCATTATTACATCAGGAACATCTGTTCTCACGAATTATTTCTAACTTTGCCTGCAATAAACAAAAGCGTTATGAAAGTAATTGTCGATAATAAAATACCTTTTATAAAGGAAGCCATCGAAAAGATAGCCGATGAAGTGGTCTATACGCCGGGAAAAGACTTCACCCCTTCTCTGGTGAAAGATGCGGATGCACTCATCATCCGCACACGCACTCGTTGCAACCGAGGATTATTGGAGGGCAGTAAAGTAAAGTTTATTGCTACGGCAACCATCGGCTTCGACCACATCGATACGGAATACTGCCGTGAAGCCGGTATTACATGGACGAATGCCCCCGGCTGCAATTCCGCTTCCGTAGCCCAATACCTACATTCATCTTTAATTTTACTGCAAGAATCGAAAGGTATTAATTTATCGGAAGCTACTATTGGCATCATCGGAGTAGGGAATGTAGGTAGTAAAGTTGCAAAAGTGGCACAAGAATTGGGAATGCGTGTCTTACTGAACGACCTTCCTCGTGAAGACAAAGAGGGGAAACAGAACTTTTCATCCCTGCAAACACTTGCAAAAGAATGTAACGTACTCACTTTCCACGTACCTTTATATAAAGAAGGTAAATACAGAACTCACCATCTGGCCGACACAGCCTTTTTTCAATCATTAAAGCAAAAACCCGTCATCATTAACACCTCACGCGGAGAAGTAATCGAAACCGATGCACTGCTGAACGCTTTGGAAACAAAACTGATTTCAGACGCTATCATCGATGTTTGGGAAAATGAACCGGCTATAAACCTCACCCTATTAAAGAAGGTATTCCTCGGTACACCGCACATCGCCGGTTATTCGGCAGACGGTAAAGCCAATGCAACCCGTATGTCGCTGGATGCTCTATGCCGGTATTTCAATATACAGGCGGACTATCAGATTATTCCTCCTGCCCCAAGCCAACCGCAAATTACGGCAAAAACCTTGTCAGATGCCTATTTGCAAATATACGATCCCCGACAAGATAGTAATGCACTCAAAACACATCCGGAATTATTTGAAAAGTTACGGGGGGACTACCCTCTAAGAAGAGAAAAAAAAGCATACACAATTCTGAACCATTCGGAATAATATGTCGCTTCTCTTAGAAATCGTATTCCGAAAGGCTATCAGCGCACTTCCGACAACAAACTGTCGATAACCTTCGGATAATACTCATACTCCAGCGCATGTACTTTCTTTGCTATATCCCCTACTGTATCCTCCGCCACAACAGGACATTTGTACTGTACTATAATTTCGCCTTCATCGAAATGTTCATTTAAATAATGTATGGTAATACCGGTTTCTGTTTCACCGGCAGCCACTACTGCTTCATGCACCCGATCACCATACATCCCCTTACCGCCAAACTTAGGCAATAAGGAAGGATGAATATTTATAATTTTATTAGGATAAGCATGCAAGATACAGTCCGGCACACGTGCAAGGAAACCGGCAAGGACGATAAAGTCGATTCCTCTATTTTCCAACAAAGACAATACAGCTGTCCCGTCCATCCATTCGGCCTTGCCCATACAGGCGAACGGAACATTCAGACTACGTGCACGTTCCAAAACAAAGGCACTCTCTCTATTAGTCAAAACCAGCTCTACGTTCACCAATTCGCTATTTTGGAAATAACGGATGATATTCTCTGCATTTGTCCCGTTACCGGAAGCAAAAATAGCAATGTTTTTACTCATAAACCCTCCAATCCCTGCACAAAACCGTGAAAAATGTGCAAAAATGTGCATTTAATTCATCAAATATTTGCGAGGAATGATAAATATTCATTCCTTTGCACCGCAAATTTAAAGAAATAAAACTAATTATTAATTAAAAACTTAAAGTTATGTCTGAAATTGCATCAAGAGTGAAAGCGATTATCGTCGATAAATTAGGCGTAGAAGAATCAGAAGTTACTAACGAAGCTAGCTTCACTAACGATCTGGGAGCAGATTCTCTTGACACTGTAGAACTTATCATGGAATTCGAAAAAGAATTCGGTATCTCTATTCCTGATGACCAAGCTGAGAAGATTGGTACTGTAGGCGATGCTGTATCTTACATCGAAGAACACGCTAAGTAATCTTAATCCATTCATTTCTTAGTATGGAATTAAAAAGAGTTGTAGTAACAGGTCTTGGCGCCATTACTCCCATTGGCAACACAGTACCCGAGTTTTGGGAAAATCTCGTGAATGGGGTTAGTGGAGCGGGGCCTATTACTCATTTCGACGCATCGCTTTTCAAGACCCAATTCGCATGCGAAGTGAAGAACTTTGATGCCAATCAATATATCGACCGCAAAGAGGCTCGCAAGATGGACTTGTACACTCAATATGCCATCGGTGTAGCCAAGCAAGCGGTAGAAGATTCCGGTCTTGATGTCGAAAATGAGGATTTGAACAAAATCGGCGTCATCTTTGGTGCCGGTATTGGTGGAATCCGTACATTTGAAGAAGAAGCAGGTAACTATGCCCTCCATAAAGAAAACGGTCCCAAGTTCAATCCGTTCTTCATCCCGAAGATGATTTCGGATATTGCTGCCGGACAAATTTCTATTCTGTACGGTTTTCATGGTCCTAACTACGCGACTTGTTCCGCATGCGCCACTTCTACCAATGCTATCGCTGACGCATTCAACCTCATCCGTTTGGGTAAGGCTAACGCTATCATCAGCGGTGGTTCGGAAGCAGCTATTGCCGCTTGTGGTGTAGGTGGTTTCAATGCCATGCATGCTTTATCTACCCGCAATGACTCTCCGGAAACCGCATCTCGCCCGTTCAGCGCGAGCCGTGACGGTTTCATCATGGGTGAAGGCGGCGGATGTCTGGTTCTTGAGGAACTGGAACACGCTAAAGCACGTGGTGCCAAGATTTATGCAGAGGTTGCCGGTGTGGGAATGTCTGCCGACGCTCATCACTTAACCGCTTCTCATCCGGAAGGTTTGGGAGCCAAACTGGTAATGACAAATGCGTTGGAAGATGCAGAAATGAAACCCGAAGAAGTAGATTACATCAATGTTCATGGTACATCTACTCCTGTCGGTGATATCTCGGAAGTGAAAGCTATCCAAGAGGTATTCGGAAAACATGCCTATGAGTTGAATATCAGCTCCACCAAATCCATGACAGGTCACTTGCTGGGTGCTGCCGGTGCGGTAGAGGCTATTGCAAGTATCCTTGCCATCCAAAATGGCATTGTTCCTCCGACTATCAATCACGAAGAGGGTGATAACGACGAAAACATCGACTATGACCTGAACTTTACGTTCAACAAGGCTCAGAAGCGTGAAGTGAACGTGGCTTTATCCAATACTTTTGGATTCGGCGGTCATAACGCATGTGTTATTTTCAAGAAATACGCAGAATAATACGGTCGTGTTACGTAACCAAATAGACAAAATAAGGCTCTTATTCCGTAAGGATAGAGAGTCTTATTTTTGTTTTTATAGGATACTTGGTTTTTTTCCCCGTGATATTCGGTTCTATCAGCAGGCTCTACTGCATAAATCCACCTCTGTCCGCTCCGAGAAAGGACGTCCGTTAAACAACGAGCGATTGGAATTCTTGGGTGACGCCATCTTGGACGCCATCGTAGGAGACATTGTATACAAGCACTTCGAGGGCCGTCGTGAAGGTTTTCTTACCAATACCCGTTCTAAAATCGTGCAACGGGAAACCTTGAACAAACTGGCCGTAGAAATAGGACTGGACAAACTTGTCAAGTATTCCACCCGTTCTTCGTCACACAACAGCTATATGTACGGCAACGCCTTCGAAGCATTTATCGGGGCTATCTATTTGGACCAAGGCTACGAACGTTGCAAGCAGTTCATGGAGAAAAAAATCCTCAAGAACTACATCGACCTCGACAAGATGTCACGCAAGGAAGTCAACTTCAAATCCAAACTTATCGAATGGAGCCAGAAAAACAAAATGGAGGTTTCCTTTGAGTTGATAGAACAGTTCCTCGACAGGGATTACAACCCGATGTTTCACACAGAAGTTCGCATAGAAAGCCTTTCTGCCGGCACAGGTACGGGCTATTCCAAAAAAGAGTCACAGCAAAACGCCGCACAAATGGCATTGAAAAAAATCAAGAACGACGAAGCCTTCAAAGAAGCCATTGAAACTGCCAAAATACAGAACCACGCGGCAAAGGAAGATATTGCAGCAGAGGAAAACGAAACCGTCACAGAAAATACTCCCGTTGCAGAAACATCAGAGGTTCTCGAAGCTACGGATAATACAGAACCTACGGATACTGTACAAGATACAGCCAAATCACCCGAAACAAATCCCCATACGCTTACCCTGAACGACTAAATCATGGTCTTCAGTCACTAATTTGAGTTTTCCGGCTATCTCCTCCAGAGGCGCGGAAGATATTTCATTCCCTTTCAACGTTACCATACGTCCAAACTGCCCTCCTGCAATCAATTCCGTAGCATGACCACCCATACGGGTCGACAAATTGCGGTCAAAAGGCGTAGGCGAACCACCGCGCTGAATATAGCCCAAAACAGTCTCACGTGTTTCAATACCCGTTTCGTATTCAATCTCTTGTGCGATATATTCAGCTGCGCGTTTCCTGCCATCCGTCTGAATCCCCTCGGCAACCACAACAATAGAATAAGGCTTCCCCTTCTTCAGACGATTCAAAATCGTATCGCCTATATTATGGATATTATAAGAAAGCTCGGGAATTAAAATCACATCACCGCCACCGGCCATACCGGAGTACAGCGCAATCCAGCCCGCTTTATGCCCCATCACTTCTATCACCATCACCCGCTTGTGCGAACTGGCGGTAGAGTGTAACCGGTCTATGGCATCCGTAGCAATACTGACGGCAGAATCAAAGCCGAAAGAGAAATCGGTTCCCCAAATGTCATTATCAATGGTCTTAGGTACGGAAACGATATTCAATCCCATAGCAGCCAGCTTGGCAGCTGTTTTCTGCGTGCCGTTACCGCCGATACAGACTATGCAGTCCAGCCCCAACTCCTTTACATTCTGTTCTATCAGAGCAGGTTTGTCTACATCGGATACCACCCCGTTTTTCTTGAACGGCTTTTCACGGGAAGTACCCAACATCGTACCGCCCAGATTCAATAATCCCGACAGAGACTTGTCCGTAAACGACTCCACATCTTTTGTCAACAGTCCTTGAAAACCGCTATGGATACCTACCACCTCCATTCCGTAGTAATTGATGGCGGTTTTACAAACGCCGCGAATAGTTGCATTGATACCGGGGCAATCCCCGCCTGAAGTCAGAATACCGATTCTCATGATGTTTTAGTTTAAATTACGGTTCTTTTCACCTATACGGACGTAAAGATAGAAAAAAAAGAGAAAAAAGATAGAGATGCCGATAAATAAGATTATTTTTGCGCACTTAAACAGATTTCAATAAGAACGATGAATATTACAAAATTTCTGAATAAAGTATACTTCACCCCCCGCTTGAAAGAAATCGAACTGTATACCGACCATGCAAGCGAACTGCAAGCAGGTGTCCTGAGACGTTTGGTACGCATGGCCGCCAATACGGAATGGGGAAAGAAATATGACTACGCTTCTATTCGTACTTATGAAGATTTCAAAAAACGCCTTCCTATACAAACTTACGAAGAAATCAAACCTTATGTAGCCCGTTTGCGTGCCGGTGAGCAGAATCTGCTATGGCCTTCGGAAATACGCTGGTTTGCCAAGTCTTCGGGAACTACCAATGATAAAAGTAAATTCTTACCTGTCAGCAAAGAATCTCTGCAAGATACTCATTATCAAGGCGGGAAAGATGCCGTCGCCATCTATTTGGGAATAAATCCCGAAAGCCGCTTTTTCTCCGGAAAAGGATTGATTCTCGGCGGCAGTCACAGCCCTAACCTAAACTCCAATCATAGTCTGGTGGGCGACTTGTCCGCCATCCTGATACAGAACGTACACCCGCTGGTCAACCACATTCGCGTACCAAGCAAGGAAATCGCTCTGATGAGCGAGTTCGAACCCAAAATGGAAGCCATAGCCAACAGCACGCTTCATACCAACGTCACCAATCTTTCGGGTGTACCTTCCTGGATGCTGGTACTTATCAAACATATACTCGAGAAAACCGGAAAACAGTCTTTAGAGGAAGTATGGCCTAACCTGGAAGTATTCTTCCATGGCGGAGTAGCTTTTACTCCTTACCGGGAGCAATACAGACAGGTTATCAAAAGCTCCAAGATGCACTATATAGAAACATACAATGCGTCCGAAGGCTATTTTGGCACACAGAACGACCCGAACGATCCGGCTATGCTGCTGATGATCGATTACGGTATCTTCTATGAGTTTATTCCATTGGAAGATGTCGGTAAGGAAAATCCTCGTATCTGTTGTCTGGAAGAAGTGGAACTCAATAAAAACTACGCAATGGTTATCTCCACTTCTGCCGGGCTTTGGCGTTATATGATTGGAGATACTGTGAAGTTCACCGGTAACCACCCGTATAAATTCGTCATTACCGGACGTACTAAGCATTTCATCAACGCTTTCGGCGAAGAACTGATTGTAGACAATGCGGAAAAAGGGCTGACTAAAGCCTGCGCTGCCACGGGAGCACAAATTATAGACTATTCCGCCGCTCCTGTTTTTATGGACGAACATGCCAAATGCCGTCATCAATGGCTGATTGAGTTTGCTCAAATGCCGGACAGTCCGGAGAAATTTGCCCAAATACTGGATGACACCCTCAAAGAAGTAAACTCCGATTATGAAGCTAAACGACAGAACGACTTGGCTTTGCAGCCATTAGAGATAATTGTCGCTCGCAAAGGCCTGTTCCATGATTGGTTGGACAGTAAAGGCAAGCTTGGCGGACAACATAAGGTACCGCGCCTCAGTAACACGAGGGAACATATTGAGGAAATGTTGAAACTCAATTTCAAAGAATAATACCACCGCCCAACAGCAAGCCGGTTGCATCATAGAAAGCGGCGGCTTGCCCCGGAGCGATAGACTCCAACGGTTCCAACAACGATACTCGCAGATGTCCGTCCCCTTCCAAAGTAACCATACAACGGTTTGCTTGTTTACGATAGCGTATCTTTACGATCACTGTCTCCGCCCCTAACACCCGATGTGTACTGATAAGGTTCCAGTCCTTAAGATACATTTCATTTTTATACAAGGAGGCAAGCGGTGCAAGTACCACCTCGTTCGTGTCCATTTTGATTTCCTTCACAAATACGGCACGATTCAGATGAAGCCCCAGTCCACGCCGCTGACCTATCGTATAGAAAGGATATCCTTCATGCCATCCTAATATTTCCCCCTTTTCATCGAGAAAATGTCCCCTGCCCGGAAGCTGTTCCGCAGGGACTTCACGTTTCAAGAAAGAACGATAGTCCAACGGACAGAAACACACTCCTATACTGTCTTTCTTAGTGGCGACACGCATAAATCCACGTCCAGCGGCATAAGCACGTGCCTCCTCCTTTGTCATATCCCCCATCGGGAGTAACATTCGTTTCAGGATATCTTGCTTCAAACCCCACAAAAAGAAAGTCTGATCCTTATCTCTGTCGGCTGCCGGAGCGATATAATAGGTGTCCTCTAAAAGGAGTTTACGTACGTAATGTCCGGTAGAAATCCAATAAATTCCCTTTTCATCGGCTATTTCCGCCAAAAGCTTCCATTTCAGCTCATTATTGCAAAGGGTGCAGGGAACAGGAGTATGCCCCGCCAGGTATTCATCTATAAAATAGCGAATAATACGTTCACGGAAAAGCTTCCTCGCATCATATATAATATGCTCAATACCCAGTCTATCAGCCAGCGTACGGGCATCTTCCAGATATTCCGCTTTTCCATCCGCCTCATAAAAACGAAAGGTAACCCCCGTTACTTCATAGCCGGCCTCCTGCAATTTCATAGCAGCCACAGAACTATCCGTGCCGCCGCTCATACCCAATAATACACGTTCTTTTGAGTTCATGCTGCAAAAATAGTATTTCATCCTGAGAAAACTCTATCTTTGCCACTTTCAAAAAAATAATCAATTTTAAACCATGAGACAAGACTATCGCCTGCTCGTCCTCGACCTGGACGGCACCCTGACTAATTCGAAGAAAGAAATATCACCACGCAACCTTCGTACTCTACTGCGTCTGCAACAAAGCGGCGTACGCCTGGTGCTGGCTTCCGGCCGTCCCACCTACGGTATTGTTCCCCTGGCAGAACAGTTACAAATGAAAGAACACAACGGGTACATTCTTTCCTACAATGGCGGAGAAATCATAAACTGGAACACCGGCGAACTACTATACAAAAACCTGCTTCCCGATGAAGTGCTTCCTATCCTTTATGAAACCGCTATTGACAACCGGCAAACCATCCTCACCTACGACAATGAGTTCATCCTCACCGAAAATCCCGACGACCCATATGTCAAGAAAGAAGCATTCCTCAACAAAATGCAGGTGCGACGCGTAGATAACTTTCTGCAAGAGACGCCCCGCCCCCTTCCCAAATGCCTCATCGTAGGCGAACCGGAACAACTCATAAATACGGAAACCGAACTCAGCCTGCGTCTGCAAAGGCAAATCAGCGTATACCGTTCGGAACCTTATTTTCTCGAACTCGTACCGTTAGGCATAGACAAAGCCCGCTCTCTCGCCGTATTACTGGAAAAAACAGGTATCACCCGCGAAGAAATGATAGCCATGGGGGACGGTTACAATGACCTCAGCATGATAAAATATGCCGGACTCGGCATAGCCATGGGAAATGCGCAGGAACCTGTCAAAGCAGCGGCGGATTACATTGCTCCAAGCAATGACGAAGATGGAGTAGCCATAGCCGTAGAACAACACTTCCTACATGCTTTTTAGAACAGATAGCCCTAATTTACAAATATTTGTTATACCTTTGCCTTTCCAAAAAGAACTAATTATCAAACGTTATGGAACAACAACTGACCATTTACAACACCTTAGATAGAAAAAAGGAGTTATTCGTGCCTCTGCATGCTCCTCACGTGGGCATGTATGTTTGTGGACCGACCGTTTACGGAGATGCCCACTTGGGGCATGCACGTCCTGCCATTACTTTCGATTTGCTTTTCCGCTATCTCACACACATCGGCTATAAAGTACGTTATGTCCGCAACATCACCGATGTAGGACACTTAGAGCATGACGCAGACGATGGCGAAGATAAAATCGCGAAAAAAGCCCGTTTGGAGCAACTCGAACCCATGGAAGTGGCACAGTATTATATCAACCGTTACCACAAGGCAATGGAAGCGTTGAACGTGCTTTCTCCAAGCATCGAACCACATGCATCGGGACACATCATCGAGCAGATAGAGCTGGTAAAAGAGATATTAAAGAACGGCTACGCTTACGAAAGCGAAGGCTCCATTTACTTTGATGTAGCCAAATACAACAAAGACCATCATTACGGCAAACTGTCCGGACGTAACCTGGATGATGTACTGAATACCACCCGCGAACTGGACGGCCAGGAAGAAAAGCATAATCCCGCTGACTTTGCATTGTGGAAGCGCGCCCAACCCGAACATATCATGCGCTGGCCAAGCCCGTGGAGTGACGGTTTCCCCGGCTGGCACGCCGAATGTACCGCAATGGGTAAGAAATATCTGGGTAAGCATTTCGATATCCACGGTGGCGGCATGGACCTCGTTTTCCCGCATCACGAATGTGAAATCGCACAATCCGTAGCATCACAGGGCGATGACATGGTACACTATTGGATGCATAACAATATGATAACCATCAACGGGCAGAAAATGGGTAAAAGCCTCGGTAACTTCATCACACTGGATGAATTCTTCACCGGTTCAAACAAGACGCTGGCACAGGCTTACAGTCCGATGACTATTCGTTTCTTTATCCTTCAGGCACACTACCGCAGTACGGTAGACTTCAGCAACGAAGCCCTGCAAGCAGCGGAAAAAGGCCTGACAAGACTTATGGATGCCGTACATGGGCTGGAAAAGATTACGCCGGGCAAGGCTTCTACGGTAGACGTAAAAACATTACGCGCCAAATGCTATGAAGCTATGAACGATGATTTGAACTCTCCGATTGTAATAGCCCATCTTTTTGACGGCGCCAGAATGATAAACAACATTATTGCAGGCAATGACACCATTACAGCCGAGGACTTGCAAGAGTTGAAAGAAACTTTCTACCTCTTCTGCTTCGACATATTGGGACTGAAAGAAGAGAACAACTCCAACGAAGAACGCGAAGCCGCCTTCGGTAAAGTAGTGGATATGCTGCTGGAAGAGCGCATAAAAGCCAAAGCCAACAAGGATTGGGCTACATCCGACAAAATCCGCGATGAACTGACCGCATTAGGTTTTGCCATCAAAGACACCAAAGACGGATGTGAATGGAAGCTGAACAAATAAAAATCTAAAAGACGAATCCGAAGCCGGCGTACCAGCCGAGCTTCTTCGTCTGATTAGACCAATTCAACTCTATTTCCAACGGTCCCAAAAAACTATTATACATATAGCCGATGCCCGTTCCTACCAAGTCGTAAGAGTGGGAATCCTCAAATAACTCATGCAACTTATCGGAGCTGCGTCCGTAGTTTCCCGTCACCGATACATACTGATTCTTAAATATCCGCTGACGAAGCTTCAAACCGGCAACAATCAATGAACCGGAAGCCAACTCCGCACGGTTAATCCCTACAAAAGGTATTTGTTGGGGCATATAACGTCCGGCAATATTTCCACCCAACATATTAGTAACAGCAAAAGAATAGTTATCACCTCCGGTAAGAATACGCCCGTCAATAGACGGAATAATCGTAAAATTCTTTAACGGAGTGAAACACCCTTGCCAATGCGCCGAGAAGGCCGAAATAGGGCTGTTATCTTCGTATTGAAACAGATTATCCGTATACAGATGATACATTACGGACCATGACAAACCTTTGGTGGGTACGCTTCTCCCATTCAGATTATTATACAACAGCCCGGCAAAATAGGTAAACAGCGACTTATTTCCAAACATAAGTGCATCCACCGGCTCCAACGACAGCAAATCATGGTAGTTGTAGTGCTCGAAATTAAGACCTGCACTCACTTGAATCTTATTCCAATCCTTTGCGACTCCGGCGGTAAGCTGCTGATGGGTAAAAGTCAAATCAAGTGTACGCTTTCCCTCATTATAAATATTAATATCCTTGTAATCAAACCGGTAATTAATTCCCGTCTGCCAGCCCTTACTCCACTGATAATTATAACCGATTCTTGCCATCGTCCGTTTTCCTAAACGGGCGGTAAGGCTCACTTGCGATTCTTTTTGTTTTCCCAGATAAATATCCGTATTCGCCTGCAAGGCTGCCAGCTCTTCCGTATCAAAACGGATACCGACATTCAGCTTGTTTTCCCGTATGGCAGGAGCGGCTATCTGTGGATCAACGGGAATAGTCTTGCTCTTTTCTGCGTCAGGGATAGGAAAAGGTCCCGGGCGACGGGGCTGATAATCTTCTCTTAGCCCCATCTTCTTTTTTAATGTAAGCAGTTTATCCCAATCGGCCATAGCCGCCTGTTCTCCACGCACTATCAAGGTATCAATCGCTTCTTTGGTGAAACTTGCCGCAGAATAGCCCGATACATCCACTTTAATATGTAAATCGGTCTTGCGAAGATTCTCTTGATATTTTTTCTCTCCCTGCAGATTAATGATTTGCCCGAATATATCTTTCACCGATTTCAGTTGCCCGGCATCCAGCAAAGGACTTTGTACATCCACTCCGATAATAATATCAGCCCCCATCTGCAAGGCCACATCTACCGGATAATTATTCACCATACCTCCATCTACCAAGACCCTGCCATTCAGATTGACAGGTGCAAATACCCCGGGTATCGACATACTGGAGCGCATGGCCGTAGCCAACACACCTCTGTGAAACACAACCTCGCTCCCATCCACCAGATTTTCGGAGACACATGCGAACGGAATAGGCAGCCGGCTAAAGTTTACAGAATCCTGATAACCCTCTGTCAATACCGAAAACAACTGTGCAATATTCTTTCCCTTAATAATTCCCGCATCCGAAATGTCCGCCGACTTCAACGTAAAAGGAATAGACAGCACATAACGCTCCGACCGCAAACGATCGTCGAGCAATACATCTTTAGGATTGGGAGCGTCCGACAAAACGAACTTCCAGTTCTGCGCATTCACCATACTGTCCAATTGCTCCGGAGTATACCCTATGGCATATAAGCCTCCAACAATAGCCCCCATACTGGTGCCCACCACATAATCTATCGGAATACCCGCTTTCTCTATCACTTTCAAGGCACCGATATGAGCCGTACCCTTCGCTCCGCCTCCGCTCAGCACAATGGCAACTTTCGGACGCTCTTGCGCCATAAGCAATAACGGAAGCAACAGCAAACAGCCCAATAACCTATATTTCATCTTCGTATGGATTTACATGAGTAAGAGAAAATAAAACAACTTATTCTTCCGATAGTTCACTGCCGGTAAAAGGAGTTACCGCCGGTTCACACAAAAAAAGGAAGGTCCTTCTTCACAGAAAAACCTTTCTTCCCTACAAAAGGATGTATAACAAAATATTTTGCAACAACCTTTCACAACAGTTATTTCTATTTATCGTATGGTATTATGTCAGATAAGATACGCTCTCTATACCAGGGGTCATCAATCTCTTTCAAGACTTTCCCCATTTCCGCACACAACTCGTTTACTACTTCTTTATTCTCCTCTAACGGAAGATTATTCATTTGATAGGGGTCTTTCTCGTCATCGAACAACAAACTCTTTACAAGCTTGCGATTATCACGGTCTATATAAAGCGCCAGTGTGTAACGGGCTGATTTAAAGCCGCGCGATGAAGGGAAATAAGAACGAACTTTACCGTCCGCATCTTTCTTTCCGTCCAGGTTCTGAATATAAAGAGCGCCCGTAGGACGTACAATATCAGCTTTTTCATTGAAGAACAGCGGAGCATAATTACGTCCCTGCACATCCGTAGGGATGGAATCGGACAGACCTGCCAATCCCAATAAAGTAGGCATGATATCCGGAGAGGAAAGCATTAAGTCATCCAAACGGGGCTTAATCTTATCAGGGAAACGAACGATGAACGGTACGTTCATGGACTCGGAGAACGGGGAATTCTTCGGGTCATCCGTATGCTGGCTGCACATTGTTTCACCGTGATCGGAAGAAAAGACTACAATTGTATTTTTGTCCAGTCCCAATTCCTTCAAAGCATCGAGTATCTGTCCGAAAGCGCGGTCTACACCCGTAACTGAAGCAAAATAATAACGTGCGCTTTCCGCTTTCTTCATTGTAGGGTCAGCATTAGGACGAATCAATAAGCTATCCAATGGCCGGTCCTTATATAAATTGAAGTCCTGCTCCATGCAGTCGTCCAATGAGCGATAAGGGCTATGTGGCGGATTCATACCTACCATTATAAAGAACGGTTTCTTCGGGTCGCGTACATTTCCCTCATTCTTCAGATAAGAAACAACCTTACCCGACTCATGCAGCGGAGACCATTCACGCGGATCATGCCGTTTACCGTCTGTGTCCCAATAATGCGGATTCTTATGCTCATCGAATGTTCCGTAAGCGTACCAATAGTTAAATCCATGACGACGGTCCTTCGGTGTATAAGCGTCCCATGCGGGTACACGGTCTTCTACGTATTTTCCCGGACGCTGGGGGTCATTGGGAGTCGGGAAGTCAGCATGCAGTTTACCGAAATAGGCACAGTCATATCCCGCATTACTGAATACATCGCTTACACAGTCTACATCCTCGCGCAATGAGCTGATAGGACGGTCCGAATTACAGTTCAAAGGGATACCGCTCTTGTTAGGATACATTCCCGTCAGCAATGAACCCCGATGAGGGCTGCTCAACGGACAGTTGCTCATGGCAGAAGTCAGTACCAAAGACTCTCTCGCAAAATCATTCAGACGAGGGGTATGCACCGGGTCATTCCGGAAGTTCACTTTCTCCCGAAAACCTTCCTGTCCCCAAAATTCCATCGCCTGATTACGGTACTGGTCAGGAAAGACATAAATAACGTTCGGTTGTCGGGCCTGTTCCGCCTGCGGAGCTTTACAACCCTGCAAGGCGAACAAGCCTAAACCACCTAACAATATATTCAATTGATTTCTCATTTCTCCAAGTCTCTTTTACGCATCAAAGCTTCCAAGAAATAATAATCGGCATAGTTCAGAGGAACATCTATTTCCGCGCCGTGAGGAATACTGCCTACCGAATGCATCAGGATAAAGTTGCCGTTAGTTCCTACCTCCGCACGATAGGCCGGAGAAGCGAGGCTTTCCATAATTCGGTCTGCTGTTTCCTTATAACCCTTATTAGGAATATACGTACTCAATTCGTAAAGCGCAGAAGCCGTACATGCTGCGGCAGAAGCATCACGAGGCTCGTTCGGAATGTTGGGAGCATCGTAATCCCAATAAGGAACCAAATCCTCCGGAAGATTCTTGTTATTGAAGATAAAGTCATAAACTTTTTCAGCGTGATCCAAATATTTGGAATCGTGAGTGTAACGATAGCACATTGTATAACCGTATAAAGCCCATGCCTGTCCGCGAGCCCAAGACGATTCATCAGCATAGCCTTGCGCCGTCTGTTTCTTGCGAACCTCACCGGTTGCGGGATCATAATCTACTACGTGATAGCAACTGTTGTCGGCCCTGAAATGGTTAGCCATGGTAGTATCGGCATGTTTCACGGCTATATTATAGAAAGTAGAGTCACCCGACAGCTTGGTAGCTTCGAACAACAGCTCCAAGTTCATCATATTGTCGATGATTACCGGACATTTCCAACCGCGTTCTGCCTGCCAGCCTTTGTCGGCATCCCAAGATTGAATAACGCCTGCACCCGGACGGAAGCGGGTAGACAATGATTTGGCAGTCTGAATAATTACAGGTTTGTATTCCTCTTTATTGGCAAAACGGTATCCGTTCAGATAACTGGAACCGATCATAAAGCCTACATCATGATGCCAGGTCAGATATTGTACGGAATCCAAGGCTTCCGTATACTTTTCCGCCAACGGCAACCACTTGTCGTCACCGGTCAACTCGTATGTATACCAAATATTACCGGGAAAGAAGCCGGAGCACCAGTCATCAATGGGAACATAATGAATGCTGCCATCCTTATTAATGGTACGCGGATTAAGAATTTTACCTGATTTCTCGATAATGTCCGTCTGAAGCATTTCCTGTGCCACTGCATTATCAATATTCTCCTGGATGAAGTCATTTGCAGGCTGCTTTTGTCCTGTACAACCTGCCAAAACAAGAAGGGAAATACCCAATGTAGTAAGAGCTGTTTTCATAATAAAGGATTTATTTATTAAATTGTTGTCGTTTTTTCGATGGCAAATGTAGCACGGTTATACGGAAATGACCCACCTAAATCATCCAATTAAAAGCTAAAATTGTTACATTTGCATCGGAAAGCATCTGTTTTTCTCTATGCTGTCCGTGAATCATTGAATCACCAATCATTAAATCCCTAAATTCCATGACTCCACAAGAGTTTTTCAAAAAAGATCTTTTTGCCGGCAAAACCGGTGTAGAACTGATAGAAATAAAAGAAGGATATAGCAAAGCGCGTCTGGTAATTACGGAAGAACATCTCAATGCCGGACACCGCACCCAAGGCGGAGCGCTCTTTACGTTAGCCGACCTCGCTTTGGCCGCAGCCGCCAACTCTCACGGCGTACTGTCCTTTTCACTGTCTTCCAATATCACTTTCCTGCGCGGCAGCGGTGTAGGCGACACATTGTACGCCGAAGCCCGTGAACGATACGTCGGACGCACTACCGGATATTATCAGATTGACGTTACCAACCAGAAAGGAGAACTGATAGCCACATTCGAGTCCAGCGTTTTCAGAAAGGGGGACGCATTGCCCTTTACTTTGTAACCACGGAAGTCATCGGATAACGATTGCCTCTTACACTTTTGAGAAACGCTTTTGCCGAACCGAAGTTCAAATACATATCCAAGCGTATGGGAAGGTGGTTTTTATCGTCTGAAACGAAGAAAGTAATCACTTCCTTCTCTTTTCCCTTTTTGTATTCCACAAAAGAAAATACAAGACAACGGTAGATTGTATCGTTGTTTGCCTCTATTTCTTCCTTTCCGCGGTAAATCAGAGTCTGTTCTTCCACCCTGCGTCCCGTTGCCATAGGGAAAAGTATCTTCTCGCCTATCTTATAGTCTTTGGGATCGTAAGAGCGGGCTTGCGCCAGAATACTCAGCATATCAAAAATACAACGGCTGTCACTGTATTCCATTTCCTGCGGTTCACGCACAGGATTATGCCAGGTACGTCTCTGCTTCACGGTAGACACACCGTCATTATACGAGAACCACGCCTCGTCTACCGTATAGCGTTTTCCCTCCTCGGCTGCCTTACGAAAATAGAGCGGTTCGAGTTTATCGCTGACATAGCAGGTCAGCGTATCACGCATCTTAAAGAAGAAATCCGTTTTCTTACTGCCCACAGAAAGAAGATTGAAACGATAGGCAGGACGGGAACGGTAAGTGGTAGCATTCGTTGTCAGACTCGCCAGCCCTACTTTCTTCCAGATAAATTTCCAGTTGAAATACAAATCATACATTACATGTTCCCCCGATTGGAACGCCTCATTCTTAGCCACACATTGAGCCTGCACAGGCATCATGCCGCCCAGACACAGAAGTCCCGCCAGCAAGAGCAATCCCGCGATTCGTTGCTTTTTAGTAACTATATCCCCTACCGCTGTTGCGATTGCTGTTGTTACGGTTGTTCCGGCTATTTTTCTTTTTCTTGTCTTCATCTGGTTTTTGTTTTTTCAGTTCATCCGGCTTTTGCTTATCCAACGGCTTTTCTTTCACGTTCCAATCCTGAATCAAATCAAAGTTGGCCTTAAATTCCAGTACTTGCGGATAATAATAAACCATTTCAGGCTGGCGTTTGGTGGCATAATCACCTGTATCCCATACGCCATTCCCGTTTGTATCGTTAATGAGCCGGGCCCCATATTTACCCGGATTCAAATAATAGAAGTCAGCTTTTCCTTCCACGACCGGCACAGTTCGTACCACCTTGTCTTGGGCATCCAGCAGTTCTACGAATGCCAAAGAATCGGCTCCGGTAATATTGAAGAATATCTGCCCGTACTCTTCCAGTTTTTTCACCGTGAACTCTTTCTTCACTTTATCGGTAAACAAACCATATAATCCGTGAAAAGCGGTCGAGTCTACTTCAAAGGCGTAACTTTCACCCGGTTTCCAGTCCGCATACAGATTGTAGCGTTTCAAATCCAGCGAATCCCGCATGAAATCAAACGGCACATCCTGCCATAACGTATCCACCTTCTGCCTTACATGCAAGGCGGTGTCAATAAAGCTGGCTATCGGTTCCGTAAAGCTCAATGTGATATAATCGTACACATCCATTGCCGAAGGCGCATATACATCCATTGCCAGGAACGGGGTCGGTTCCGGTTCTTCCTCACCCTTTTTCCTTCTTTTCTTCTTCTCTTTCTCGGCCTTTTCCTTCTCTTCCTGTTTCTTATCCTGCAGTTTCTTCCAACTTACCTTCGATACCATTCTCAAGGTATCTGTCCGGGGAACCAGCCGATTCAAAGTATCCGTGTACAAATAGGTCAGGCTCATCCGCAACGTATCTTGCTGATAAAGCAAAGAATCCTTTATCCAATAGTGAATCGTATCATTCCGTCCGGTGGTCTGCTCAATGACAAAAGCATCCTTTTCATCGAAATTCAGCCCTTTCATCAGAGGCAGGCTATCGGCCGGAGCCGTAAAATAGAAAGAGAACTTCTCCGGAGTCAGGCGCTCTGTTTTCATAAGGCGCTGCGAGAAAGTCTTTTCTTTGAAGCTGCGCAACAACACATCATCCGGCAAGAAATGAGTATATCTTCTCTCTACAATCGTGTCTATGGTCAAAGAGTCTCTCCAGAGAGTATCCTGGCGCGTACGTTCTTCCATGGAAGGAATAATGATGGAATCATTAAAAGCTATGATTTCCGTAGGCTGGGAGAACTTGAAATTCTGGTCGGCATCCATCAAAGCATAAATACGGTATTTACCCGGAGCAACTCCACGGATAGAAAATCTTCCGCGGCTATCCGTACGACCTACACGATCGAAAGGCAACGTCGTGAAAGCCGAATCGGCCAGATTGGCATGCAAGCCGACCAGCACACCTTTTACCGGTTCCAGATTCGACGCGTCAAGCAACGTGCCGGCAATAGCCATCGAATCGAGCTCCGCACCGGTAGAAAACGTATAAGTAAAGCTCTCCATCGGATTTCCTTCATTATTATCCTGGATAGCATCGGCAAAGTCGATAGTATATGTGGTATTAGCCTTCAGCGTATCTTGCAGGTTGACCACTACCCTCTTGCCGTTCGCCTTTATTTCCGGCTGCTGCACCTGAGGCGGTGAAATAACAACTTTCTCATTCGCTTTCTCCAACTTGATAAACTCGTCAAACTCAATGGATATTTTACTTTTCTTATTATGGAGAGCGCCCGGCAATGGAGAACTCGTGACAAAACGAGGCGGCTCTTCGTCAATCGAGCCACCTTCCAGGCGGCCCACACTGGCACAAGAATATAAAACAGCCGCACTTATGACTGCCCCCAGCAACCGGCGTACAAACGGTTTCATTGTATTATGATGCTTGTAATCTAACATGATGCAAAAATAAAGGTTATCCCGCAATTAGCAGTATGCTTTACAGTATTTTAATCAAAAAACAAGTATTTCTCCCGAGTATATATAAAACATAGTTAAAAAACAGGGATATTCACACCTTATATACAGAGAAAAGAATAATTTTGCGACCGAAAACTAAACAAGAGTATTCAGTTTTCACCGCTATCCTTTTTCTTCTATGATTTACACACAAAAGCTTCAGATTAACTAGAACAAAATTATACAGAGAATAAAAGAGTATGAAGAGTAGATTAGTATTATTGGCATGTTGCCTGGCACTGCTCAGCAGTTGTGGACAAGGTGACAAAAGCACGGGCAAAGCACCCGAATTTGCAGTGATTGCAGTAGAAACTACCACTGCTAACTTGACAAACAGTTATCCGGCTACTATTAAAGGTAAACAAGACGTGGAAATTCGCCCGATGGTGAGTGGTTTTATCACTAAATTGCATGTGGACGAAGGTTCCGTCGTTCGTAAAGGACAAGTATTGTTCAGTATCGATCCTGTGCAGTACCAAGCTGCTGTAAACTCTGCCAAAGCCGCGGTTGAAACCGCAAAAGCCGCTGTAAACACACAAGAACTTACAGTAAACAACAAGCGTACGCTGAATCAAAAGAATATCATCAGCGATTACGACTTGCAAATGGCCGAAAACCAATTAGCACAAACCAAAGCGCAACTGGCGCAGGCGGAAGCACAACTGGTTAATGCCAAGAACAACCTGTCATATACCAGCGTAACAAGTCCCAGCGACGGTATCGTAGGTACTATCCCCTACCGTGTAGGTAGCTTGGTAAGCCCCTCTATGGCCACTCCGCTGACTACGGTTGCCGATATCTCCGAAATGTTCGCTTACTTCTCTATGACCGAAAGACAACTCCTATCGCTGATACGCGAGGGTGGCAGCATCAAGGAAATCCTGGCAAAGATGCCTCAGGTACAGTTGCAGCTGATTGACGGAACCATGTATGCCGACAGCGGACGCGTAGAAACCATCAGCGGTGTTATCGACCAAACCACAGGAGCGGTGAACATGCGCGCCCTTTTCCCAAACAAGCACAACATTCTGCGTAGCGGAGGTACGGGAAACGTGGTATTCCCCAACCCAATGGAGAACGTGATTATGATTCCTCAATCGGCTACCACGGAGATACAGGACAAGAAGTTCGTATTCGTCGCACAGCCGGACAATACGCTGAAAAATACCGAGATTCAGGTATTCAGCCTGAATGACGGCAAGTACTTCTATGTTACCGGCGGTTTAAAAGCGGGTGATAAAATCGTGATAGAAGGTGTACAGAACCTCAAAGACGGACAAAGCATCACTCCTATCACTCCCGAAGAGAAAGAGGCCGAATATCAGAAAGCCCTCAAAGACCAGAAAGAAGGTAATATCCAAACTGCGTTCAATTAACGTTTAACGCCCCTAATCACTAAATAACATGAAATTAGATAGATTTATTAATCGTCCGGTGCTATCTACGGTAATCTCTATCCTGATAGTAATCCTGGGAGTTATCGGTTTGGCGACACTGCCTATCACCCAATATCCGGACATTGCACCTCCAACGGTATCGGTACGCGCTACCTATACCGGTGCCAACGCCCAAACGGTGTTGAATTCTGTCATTGCGCCGTTGGAAGACCAAATCAACGGTGTGGAGAACATGATGTACATGACCTCCAATGCTTCCAATAACGGTTCCGCCGATATTTCCATTTATTTCAAGCAGGGTACCGACCCGGATATGGCAGCCGTTAACGTACAGAACCGTGTCTCTATGGCTCAGGGTCTGCTGCCGGCCGAAGTAACCAAAGTCGGTGTAACCACGCAAAAGCGACAGACCTCAATGTTGATGGTATTCTCCATCTACGATGAGAAAGACCAGTACGACATCGAATTCCTTGAAAACTACGCCAACATCAACCTTATTCCAGAAGTAAAACGCGTAAACGGTGTAGGTGACGCTACGGTGCTCGGTCAGGACTACTCCATGCGTATCTGGCTGAAACCGGATGTAATGGCACAGTACAAGCTGATACCTAATGACATAGCCGGTGCATTGGCCGAGCAAAACATTGAAGCCGCTCCCGGTCAGTTCGGTGAACGCGGAAACCAGAGCTTCCAATACACAATCCGTTATAAAGGCCGTCTCCAACAACCGGAGGAATTTGAGAACATCGTTATCAAAGCCCTTGAAAACGGTGAAGTACTTCGTATGAAAGACATCGCCGACATCGAACTCGGACGTCTGTCATACAACTTCAACAATAAGGTAAACGGCCACAAGGCTGTATCTTGTATCGTATACCAGATGGCTGGGACCAATGCCACACAGACCATCAGTGACTTGGAAAAAGTACTTGACGAGGCTTCCGAAACGTTGCCTTCCGGTTTGAAAATCAATATCGCGCAAAGCGCCAATGACTTCTTGTTCGCTTCTATCCACGAAGTTATCAAGACCTTAATCGAGGCGTTTATCCTTGTGTTCATCGTAGTATATATCTTCTTACAGGATATGCGTTCTACGTTGATTCCCGCCATCGCCATTCCGGTAGCGTTGATCGCAACATTCTTCGTGCTGAAACTGATCGGATTCAGTATCAACCTGCTGACCCTTTCGGCCATGGTGCTTGCCATCGCGATTGTGGTGGACGATGCCATAGTCGTCGTCGAGGGTGTCCATGCCAAGCTCGACCAGGGATATAAATCGGCAAGGACGGCATCTATCGACGCCATGAGTGAATTGGGCGGCGCCATCATCTCCATTACGTTAGTGATGATGTCTGTGTTCGTGCCGGTAAGCTTCATGGGCGGTACCGCAGGTACGTTCTATCGCCAATTCGGTCTGACAATGGCCATCGCCATCGGTTTCTCCGCACTGAACGCCTTGACGTTGAGTCCGGCTTTGTGCGCCATCTTCCTGAAACCGCATAACAGTGATGCCGGCATAAAAGAGCGGATAGGCGTTGCCACGAAAGAGGCCCGTAAAATCATGGTAGCCCGCTATGCCGATTCCATCGGTAAAATGATGCGTCCCGGTCTGACACTGCTCTTTACCGCAATTGCCATTTTAGGTATGATTTTCGGCTTGTTCAGCTTCGAGAATCATCCCGTACTTTGCCTGGTTATGATTGTAATCAGCGTATTGGCACTGGCCGGTATGACGACAGACAAGTTCAAACACTCTTTCAACGCATCTTACGACTCCATTCTGGGTAAATATAAGAAACAGGTACTTCGCTTCATCCAGAAGAAATGGCTGTCCGGCGGCATCGTCGCAGGTTCCATTGTACTGTTGATAGTCTTTATGAACATCACGCCCACAGGTATGGTGCCCAATGAAGACACCGGTACCATCATGGGTGTAGTGACACTTCCTCCGGGTACTTCGCAAGAACGTGCCATGGAAATATTAGACCGTGTAGACAGCCTTGTGGCGGCCGACCCTGCCGTACAGTCGCGTACGGTAATTTCCGGTTTCAGTTTCATCGGCGGCCAGGGACCTTCTTACGGTTCGCTCATTATCAAGCTGAAGAACTGGGAAGAACGTTCCACGATGCAGAATTCAACGGTGGTTTACGCCACGCTTTTCATGCGTGCGCAAAAAATCATCAAGGAAGCGCAGGTATTGTTCTTTGCTCCGCCTATGATTCCGGGTTACTCCGCATCCAGCGATATCGAATTGAACATGCAGGATAAAACCGGCGGTGACCTTAGTCACTTCTTCGATGTGGTGAACAACTATACCGCCGCTTTGGAAGCACGTCCGGAAATCAACTCCGCAAAGACCAGTTTCAACCCCAACTTCCCGCAGTATATGCTGGATATCGATGCGGCCGCCTGTAAGAAAGCAGGTCTCAGCCCGAGTGACATCCTCAGTACCATGCAGGGATATTTCGGCGGTCTGTATGCTTCCAACTTCAACAGTTTCGGTAAGATGTACCGTGTCATGATTCAAGCCGAACCGGACGCAACCAAGAACCTGGAATCGCTCTCCAGCATCAAGGTGCGCAACGGCAACGAGATGGCTCCCATCACTCAGTTTGTATCTATCAAGAAGGTATACGGCCCGGATATCATCAGCCGTTTCAACCTTTACACATCCATGAAGGTGATGGTGGCTCCCGCTAGCGGTTACACATCCGGTCAGGCATTGGCTGCCATCGCGGAGGTTGCCAAAGAAAATCTGCCGACAGGTTTTGCTTACGAGCTCGGCGGTATGGCGCGTGAAGAGGCTGAAACCAGCGGTAGCACCACAGGCTTGATTTTCATACTCTGCTTCGTATTCGTCTACCTGTTGTTGAGCGCGCAATATGAAAGTTACATCCTTCCGCTCTCCGTACTACTCTCCGTGCCGTTCGGTTTGCTGGGTAGCTTCCTGTTTGTCAGCGGTATAGGTTCCTTAGGCAACATACCTGCACTGAAAATGATTCTGGGTACCATGTCCAATGACATCTACATGCAGATTGCCCTCATCATGTTGATGGGTCTGTTGGCCAAGAACGCCATTCTGATTGTAGAGTTTGCCCTCGACCGCCGCAGGATGGGTATGAGTATCACATGGGCTGCCGTACTGGGTGCCGCCGCCCGTTTGCGTCCTATCCTGATGACATCTCTGGCTATGATTGTCGGTTTGCTTCCGCTGATGTTTGCTTCCGGCGCAGGCGCCAACGGTAACCGTACATTGGGAACTTCGGCCATCGGCGGTATGTTAATCGGTATGATATTGCAGATATTCATCGTACCCGCTCTGTTCGTTGCCTTCCAATACCTGCAAGAAAAGGTGAAACCGATGGAATGGGAAGATGTGGATAACTCGGATGCAGAACCTGAGATTGAACAATACACTAAATAAATGCAGAATGAAGAATGATGAATGAAGAATTTTGGCTGCGACAAGCACGCTGCAAGGTAATTCTTCATTCTTTATTCATCATTCTTCATTAAAAAAAACGATTATGAAGAAAGAAATAATAACTCTGATGTGCGCAACTGCTTTATTGAGCAGCTGCCATATCTACAAATCATACGACAGACCCGAAGATATTACTGTGGAAGGTCTGTATCGCGACACCGTCGCCGGTGGCGATACGCTTGCCGCAGATACCGCCAATTTCGGTAATCTACCCTGGAAGGAAGTGTTTACAGACGCCCGGTTGCAGGCGCTTATCGAACAGGCGTTAATCAACAATCCCGACTTGCGCAGTGCGGCACTGACCGTAAAACAGGCTCAGGCTGCATTGATGTCCGCACGTTTGGCTTATGCTCCGATGCTGTCTCTCTCTCCGCAAGGAACGGTCAGCAGCTGGGATAAAGGTAAGGCTACGCAAACCTATTCGCTTCCGGTTACGGCAAGCTGGCAGATAGACCTGTTCGGCCAGTTATTGAATCCCAAGCGCAAGGCGCAGGTTTCCCTGAAACAGACGCAGTTCTATGAGCAAGCCGTACAGACGCAGGTGATTGCCAACGTAGCCAACATGTACTATACATTGCTGATGCTCGACCGTCAGCTGCAAATCAGCGAAGCGACTTGTGACATTCTGAAACGTAACCTCGAGACCGTAGAAGCAATGAAAGAGGCCGCTATGGCAAACAGCGCGGCCGTAGAGCAAAGCCGTACCGCCTATGCGCAAGTACTGGCTTCCCTGCCCGATATACGCCAAAGCATTCGCGAAACGGAGAACGCACTATGCCTGATGCTGAACCAACCGGCGCAAAGCATTGCACGCGGCGCATTGGAGGAACAACAACTGCCGTCTGAATTTTCCACAGGCATTCCCTTGCAACTGTTGTCCAACCGCCCTGATGTGAAGGCCGCCGAAATGTCGTTGGCCGCAAGCTATTACGACACCAACAGCGCACGCGCCGCATTCTATCCGCAGATTACTTTAAGCGGTTCCGCCGGCTGGACCAACAGTGCCGGTTCCGCCATCGTCAATCCGGGCAAGCTGCTGGCATCCGCCATCGGTTCGCTGACGCAGCCTTTATTCTACCGCGGCGCCAACATCGCCCGTCTGAAACAGGCCAAAGCACAGGAAGAACAAGCTAAAATCCAGTTCCAAACCACACTGCTCCAAGCCGGAAATGAGGTAAGCAACGCCTTGTATCAATATCAGATGACTTCGGATAAAGCGGTTTCACGCGAAATTCAAGTGAATTCTGCCCGTAAAGCTGCGGAAGATACAAAAGAATTGTTTAACTTAGGCACGTCAACCTATTTGGAAGTCCTGTCCGCCGAGCAGTCCTACCTCAGCGCACAGCTTTCGGAAGTGGCCGACACCTTCGACCGCATGCAGTCTGTAATCAGCCTGTATCAAGCGTTGGGCGGTGGGAGAGAATAATATCAGTTATGAGTTATGGGTTATAAGTTATTCTTGACGGCTCATCTCCCATAACTCATAGCTAATAACTCATAACTTATAACTCATAACTAATTACTTATGATTAGTCCATTAGCATCTGTAGATTCTGCCGCAAAAATCGGTAAGAATGTAACCATTCAGCCTTTCGCTTACATCGAAGGAGATGTGGAAATCGGTGATGACTGCGTGATTATGTCAAATGCAAGTATCCTCAAGGGTACTCGCTTAGGTAAAGGAAATAAGGTACATCATGGCGCCGTACTGGGTAGTGAACCGCAAGATTTTCATTACACAGGCGAAGCAAGTCGGTTGATTATCGGTGACAACAACGACATTCGTGAAAATGTGGTTATCAGCCGTGCCACGCACGAAAGCGGATGTACGCGCATTGGCGATAATAACTATCTAATGGACGGTGTTCACCTCTGCCACGACGTACAAATAGGCAATCACTGCGTACTGGGAATTAAGAGCACAGTGGCAGGCGACTGCCGCATAGACGACTGTACAATCCTGAGCAGTAACGTTATCCTGCATCAGAATTGCCACATCGGCAGTTGGGTATTGATTCAGGCAGGTTGCCGCATCTCGAAAGACGTACCGCCTTATGTTATTATGAACGGTAATCCGGCAGAATATCACGGTATCAATGCGGTGGTACTCCAACACAAGCATCAGGTTACCGAGCGTATCCTGCGCCATATCGTAAATGCGTACCGCCTGGTATATCAGGGAAACTTCAGCATACAGGACGCTTTGCAGAAAATCGAGGATCAGGTTCCGATGAGCGACGAAATACATAACATCATCAACTTTATCCGCGACTCGAAAGGTATTGTAAAGTAGCCTCCGGTACATAAGGAAAGAACATACAGAGTGTAGCGAACGCCGTTCCCCGGCGAATTCGCTACACTCTTTTTTTATTGGGATGCGACCGGGTAAAAGTATATTTCCCCATATCGCAAAGTACTTATGGCTGCTACGCAATCTTAGAATAAAAGTTTCATTTATAAAAACCAAAGCTTTATTCTTATAAACCAAAGTCTAATTTATAAGAATAAAAGCTTTGTTTTAAGATTGCATGGCATCGGAACGGACTTTCCATCCCGATACGGCAAGTTCTTAACAGGGAAAGTGGCGATTGCCACCTTATACTTTATTCGAAGCGTAACGCTCCGAAAAATTCCGGACAGTGGAAGTTCGGTTTTTCCAAGTCAATGGGATTCCATGACAGAAAATGGGGAGTTTGCAACTTATCACCGCATTTATAGAAATTGGCACGGATAGTCTTACCGTCCAATGAGGTAATGTTATGCATAAAGAAAGCGGAATAAGGTATTACCAAGGCCACCTCCCAACTGCATTCTCCTACCCGTTCCTCAAAATCCTCACGCCCCAAGGAAGACCAACGTTGCACTTTATCAAGAATTTCCTGCGACGCATGCCGGCGATCGGAGCGTCCGGCTCCCGCGCCGATAAGCAGCCGCCCCGCACAGTTACATTCCATATTGTAATATACTCCGTCTCCGGCAGGAATGGAGAAGAACTCCACACAGGCATCTTCCCAAACCGGTCCGTTGTCTTTGCCCGCGACCGCGCGTACGCTGGCCTCTTTCACTTTATAGTGAATCAGGATAGCATTGTCCGTATGGGCAATACGGAATTTAACGTCCGGGCAATATGGATATGCCGCCCAGTTCACCGTACTAATCGGCTGAAAAGCCACTTTTTCTTCATCCAACAGAGCAGGCACCGCTTCTACCGGTATATTTGCCATACTCACTTTCTTGACATCCAGTTCTTTCATTGTCTTATTTTTGGGAGTTAACGCGAATAAGGGCAAGACACAGCAGCCCATCATCGCCGCCATTATATACCTCTTTAAATGCATGAAGCTATGAATTTCTGCATTTCCGGAGTATGTTCCTCTACGCTTTGAAGCAGTTTGAATTGCGCCTTCGTACGTACCAGGTTATGTTCCGGATATTGAATCTTATAATATGTATCGCCGTTGATATAATCGGCAAGAAAGCGTACGCACTGCATATAGGGGAACAGGGCGGCCGCATAGGGCAGGTTCTCTATTTCTATCGGCAGCAGGAAAGATTTGGCCGACTCCAGATAACCTTTTGTGAACGCCTTGAATATTTCCATATCGAAGTTCACATTCGCGAGGTCTTTATCATCTTCCAGTCCTGTATTGGCTCCCGAACGCAGGAAATCGCCAAAGTCGGAAAAGACAAAGCTGGGCATTACGGTATCGAGGTCGATGACACAAAGGACATTGCCGTTTTCATCAAACATCATATTATTGACTTTCGTATCGCAATGGCAAACGCGCTTGGGCAGTTTGCCTTCGCGATGCAGGCGTTCCGCCTTGCACATTTCATCGGCACGACGCTCTATCTCATCCAGAAAATACCGTACTTCCTTTACACGTCCGGCAGCATCGGCCGCCACGGCATCGCGAAGCTGTTTCAGGCGGAATTCCATATTATGGAAATCGGGAATCGTCTCGCCCAGCTCATCGGGAATATCAGCAAGCATGGCCTGGAAATTGCCGAAAGCTACACCTGCATAATACGAATATTCGGGGTCGACCGTTTCGTATGTTCTGGCATTGGGAATAAACGCCATGACACGCCAATAATTCTCTCCGTCATGCCAATAAGTTTTTCCGGTATCGGCAGGAAGGAAACGCAACACTTTACGTTCAATGTCCTTCTCGCCTTTCTCTTCCAGTTTCTTACGGATATGAGTGGTTACGGCATCGATATTGGCCTGCAACATTTCCACATTTTGGAAAATGGCATGATTGATACGCTGCAATACGTAATCGGGGGCATCGGTTCCGAGCGTGCTTACTTTATAGGTGTCATTAATAAGGCCGGCCCCTAAAGGCTTGATTTCTTGAACTGTACCCTGCAATTGAAAATGAGATACGATAGATAAAAGGTCTTTCATGATAATAAATAGATTAATTTATGATACAAATATACGTTCTTTGCCACATATAATAAGTTTATTATTGTTCGATGAACATCCAAAAATATACATTTAAGCAGACATAACCGCAAAATCCAAATAATAAATGAGAATCTTTGTATAAAATATTCTTATATTTGTGACTGAAACCTTAAAAACAACTCAACGTGCAGAAGCTTATCATCAGATTATTCTTCATTTTAGCGAGCGCGGCTTTCGCAAATGTACATGGGCAGAACATCACTTTCAATCATCTTACCACCGACGACGGACTATCGCAGTTCTCTGTAAACAGCCTGTATGTCGATGAAAACGGAATTTTATGGATTGGTACGCGCGAAGGGCTGAACCGCTACAACGGAGAAGATATAAAAACCTACAAGCTACGGAAGAATGACCCCAACAGCCTTTTCTGTAATACGGTATCGCGCATTGTAGGCAATCACAACGAAAGAATCTATCTGCTCTGCACCGAGGGAGTGGCCGAATTCAACCTTTCCACCCAGAAATTCACAACTTTGCTGCAAGGTAATATCAGCAGCATTTACTACAATAACGGCCTTTTCATCGGTAAGAAAAATGAAGTCTACCGCTATAACGAGGAGACGGGCAATTTCGACCTTTACTATCAATTGCCCGGCGAAAACCTGGAAATCATTTGCATGCACATCTATAAAGGTTACTTATGGATGGGCACTACCACCAACGGCGTGTATCGCTTGGACATAGATAAAAAAGAACTGACACACCCCATTAAAAAAGGGAATATCACCAGTTTCTATCGCGACAGCGAAGGAGAACTTTGGATTGGCAGCTGGGAGGAAGGATTGTTCCATGTAAAAACAGACGGGAAAATCGAGAACTTCAGGTACGACGCCAAGAATCCGCACAGCCTTTCTTCCAACTTCGTACGAGCTTGTTGTGAGGACAATCTGGGCAATATATGGATAGGTACTTTCAACGGGCTGAACCGTTACAACAAGAGTACCGGATTATTCCAGAACCACACCGCCAATGACATACAGACCGATGGCCTCACCCACTCTTCCATCTGGTGCATCGTAAAGGATAATCAAGGTACGCTCTGGCTGGGAACTTACTTCGGCGGTGTAAACTACTTCAATCCGGAATATGAAATCTACACCCGCTACTCCTATTCCTCCAACGAAAAGAAAGGGTTGAGCAATCCGGTTGTAGGACGTACCATCGAAGATAAAAACGGTAATCTGTGGATAGGTACCGAGGGCGGCGGACTGAATTATTACAACCGCCGCACGCGCGAATTCAAATGGTACCGCCCTCAGGAAGGGCGCAACAGCATTTCGCATAATAATGTGAAAGCGCTTTATTATGACGCCGATAAAGAAATTATATGGATAGGTACTCATCTGGGCGGTCTTAACAAACTGGATATACGTTCAGGACATTTTACCCATTACCGCATGGAAGGGAATAATCCGCAATCACTCCCGTCGGATATTATCCGCGACATCACCCCCTACAAAGACCTTCTGATTATTGCCACGCAAAACGGCGTATGCCTCTTTAACCCCGCCAACGGGCAATGCCGGCAACTGTTTAAAGACAGTAAAGAGGGAAAATCCATTAAAATGGTAGCGGATGTCGTATTCGACTCGGAAGGTACATTATGGATTGCCGCCACCGGAGAGGGAGTATTCAGCTATCGTTTCGATACCCGCAAACTGACGAACTACCGTCATGATGCCGCCAATCCGAACAGCCTCAGCAATAATAACGTGAACAACATAACACAAGACAGCAAAGGAAACCTATGGTTTTCCACCTCCGGTAGCGGCCTCGATTTATACCGTCCTGAAACCAATGACTTCGAGAATTTCGACAAAGGGAAAAACGGCCTGGCCAGCGACTGTATCTATGAAACGCAGGAATCTCCCACCAGCGGTAAATTGCTGCTCATCACAAACGAAGGTTTTTCCATCTTTGATTACCGGAATAAAGATTTTAACAATTACAGCGCCGAGAACGGCTTCCCGCTGACAGCCGTCAATGAGAACGCGCTCTGCGTAACCCGTGACGGTGAGATTTTCCTGGGTGGTGTACAGGGTATGATTTCTTTCCACGAAATGGAGCTGAACTTCACCCCGAAACCCTATAAGATTATCCTCTCACGCCTCATCGTCAACGGGCAGGAAATCCATGTAGGAGACGAAACCGGCATCCTGCAACGCTCCTTGTGCCATACCGAAGAGATAACTCTCGATGCAGACCAGACCATGTTCAGCATAGAGTTCGCCACATCCAATTACATTCCGGCCAACAAAGACGATATTATTTACAAACTGGAAGGTTTCTCCAATGAATGGACAAGCACGCGCGGACTGCATACCATTACTTACACCAACTTGAATGCGGGCACCTACAAACTGCTCATTAAACCGGAAGGAAAAGATGAAAGCCTTTGTCCGCAAGTACCGCTTATCATCCATGTATTACCGCCATACTATAAAACAACGCTCGCCTACTTTATATATTTTATCATAACGGGAGTGGTTTTATGGTATTCGGTGCGCGCCTACAAGTCAAGAATCAAGCTGCGTGAGTCTTTGAAATACGAACAGAAGCATATTCAGGATGTAGAAGCGCTGAACCAGTCCAAATTGCGCTTCTTCACCAACATCTCGCATGAGTTCCGCACTCCGCTGACTCTTATCGTGGCTCAAGTGGAGACTTTGCTGCAATTACAGAACTTCACCCCCGCTATCTATAATAAGATATTGGGTATCTATAAGAACAGTATCCAGCTACGTGAGCTAATCACCGAATTGCTCGATTTCCGCAAGCAGGAACAAGGGCATATGAAAATTAAAGTCGGCCCGCACAATATCGTGAATTTCTTGTATGAAAACTATTTACTGTTCCTTGAATATGCCAGCGCAAAGCAAATTAACTTCAATTTCGATAAAGGAACCGATGAACTGGAAGTGTGGTACGACCAAAAGCAGATGCAGAAAGTCATCAATAACCTCTTATCCAACGCCATCAAGCATACGGAAGCGGAAGATACCATTACGCTCAGCGTGAAGAAAGAAGAGAACAACGTCGTAATCCGCGTGAAAGATACGGGAAGCGGTATCGATGCCAAGGAAATCGATAAGATATTCGACCGTTTTTATCAGATAGACCCGATTAACTCCACCGATGCCGGCAAGAGCGGTACAGGTATAGGACTGGCTTTGACCAAAGGTATTGTGGAATTACATCATGGTACTATTCGTGTGGAAAGCGAGCTGGGTAAGGGCACGAGTTTCATCGTTACACTTCGCTTAGGCAATAAGCTCTTTACGGAAGAACAAATCAGCCGGAACCCGGATTGTGTGCGTCAGATTGAAATTCCCAAGCCGGAAACAGATGCCTTCCTGAAAACAGAACTGGAAGAAAATGCGCCCATCATACGCATTCCGGATGCCAAAATGTTGATTGTAGAAGACAATGAGTCCATTCGCGAGATGCTCGCCAATATCTTTAAGCCATTCTACCAGATATTGACGGCCGCCAACGGAGAAGAAGGTTGGCAGCTGGTACGCGGTGAGATGCCTTGCATTGTGGTGAGCGATGTGGTTATGCCCAAAATGTCGGGAACAGAGTTGTGCAAACTCATAAAGAGCGATTTTAACACCTGTCACATCCCTGTGGTATTGCTCACCGCACGTACCGCCGTCGAGTTGAATATCGAGGGCTTGCGTATCGGCGCGGACGATTACATCACCAAACCGTTCCACACGAACTTACTGATATCCCGTTGCAACAATCTGGTGAACTCCCGCATCCTCTTGCAGGAAAAGTTCAGCAAACAGCCGCAAACAGCCGCACAAATGCTTGCCACCAATCCGATTGACAAAGACATTCTGGACCGTGCCATGGCTATCATTGAGCAGCATCTGGACGATACGGAATTTAATGTCAACGTCTTTGCCAGGGAAATGGCTATGGCGCGCACCAATTTGTTCACCAAGCTAAAAGCGATTACAGGACAGACCCCGAACGACTTTATACTGACTATCCGCTTGAAAAAAGGCGCTCTGATGCTGCGCAACAATCCCGAGCTGAACATTACGGAAATTTCCGATAAGATAGGATTCAGTTCCTCACGCTACTTCAGTAAGTGCTTTAAGGACATCTATCATGTCAGTCCGCTGGCTTATCGTAAGGGGGAAGAATCCGATAAAGACGAGGAAGAAGTAACAAGCGGAAGGTAAGGAGCGTATCTTTTTGTACTTTTTATGCTTCCGTGTGTACTCCTTTATACACACAGACCGGAAGATAGCGCATATCTTTGGACACAGAATCAAACTTTAAAGTCCAAAGGCTATGAAACATTTATCTAATCTTTTACCGTATCTTCCAAGTACGGTCCTTCTGATAGGATGTGGCAGCCCATCCAAACAGGAGGCGAAGAACGACCAACCCCAAAAGCCTAATGTTATCTATCTTATCGCTGACGACTTAGGCATCGGCGACCTTAGCTGTTATGGCGCCACTAAAGTAAGTACTCCGAATATCGACCGCCTTGCCGGTCAAGGCATGCAGTTTACCAATGCGTATGCCACCTCTTCCACAAGTACCCCCTCACGCTTCGGACTGCTGACAGGCATGTATCCCTGGAGACAGGAAAATACAGGTATTGCCCCCGGTAACTCCGAACTGATTATCGATACAGCCTGTGTCACAATGGCCGATATGTTCAAAGAAGAAGGCTATTACACCGGAGCCGTAGGCAAATGGCACTTGGGATTAGGCCCTAAGGGTGGAACGGATTTCAACCATGAAATCAAGCCGAACACGCAGGATATCGGCTTCAACTATGAGTTTATTATCCCGGCTACGGTAGACCGGGTTCCCTGTGTTTTTGTAGAAAACGCGCATGTTGTAGGACTTGACCCCAAAGATCCCATCACCGTCAATTATGACCATAAAGTAGGCGACTGGCCCACCGGACTTGAAAACCCCGAATTGGTAAAGATGAAACCCAGTCAGGGACATAATAACACCATTGTCAACGGTATCCCCCGCATTGGCTGGATGACCGGTGGAAAATCCGCTCTTTGGGTGGATGAGGATATTGCGGATGTTATTACCGGTAAAGCAAAAAATTTCATCGTTTCACATAAAAACGAACCGTTCTTCCTGTATATGGGCACGCAGGATGTGCACGTTCCCCGCGTTCCTCATCCGCGTTTTACCGGAAAGAGCGGCTTAGGTCCGCGCGGTGACGTTATTCTGCAACTGGATTGGACTGTCGGAGAAATTATGCATACCCTCGACAGCCTGAATATTGCCGACAATACAATCTTCGTATTATGCAGCGACAATGGCCCTGTCATCGACGACGGCTATCAAGACCAAGCCTTTGAGCTCCTGAACGGACATACCCCCATGAAGCATTATCGCGGCGGCAAGTACAGCGCGTTCGATGCCGGAACCCGTATTCCGTTTATCGTCCGCTGGCCGAATGGAATCAAACCGGGCAAACAACAAGCGCTATTCTCCATGATTGATGTGTATGCCTCATTCGCAGCCCTGTTAAATCATGAACTTCCCGCAGGTGTAGCTCCCGACAGCCGTGACCAGCTAAACAACTTCCTCGGCACAGATACCATCGGATGTGACTATGTGGTACAACAAAACCTGAATAATACCCTATCCATCATTCAAAATAATTGGAAGTACATCGAGCCAAGCGATAAACCCGCTTTGGAATATTGGACAAAAATGGAAATGGGGAATAGTCCTAAGCCTCAGCTCTATAATCTATCTACCGATCCTTCAGAAAAGGAGAATATAGCCGAAGCTCATCCGGATAAGGTGAAAGAACTGTCCGCTTTGTTGAATGAAGTAAAAGGTGCGAAGGAACAGCAGGACAGCAAATAACAGGAATTCAATCTGTCCGTAGATAATGTACGAAATCAGATTATTTGCGGACAATTAGTGAATGTTTTCGCCTCGAATACTCTATACATTTGCGAGGTGATTTTCACTTTGATTCGAGTAAATCCAACTAAAAAAACAACCTTTTTTCAATAACCAATTAAATTAATATTTATGAAACAGAAATCTAAGCTACTAAAGACATTAGGTATTATGTTACTTTTTGTATTATTTGCCACCCAAGCAAATGCGCAAAATATTACAGTAACAGGTACAGTAAGTGACAATCTGGGCCCGGTCATCGGCGCCTCTATACAAGTGGAAGGAACCAGCAACGGATGTATCACGGACATTGACGGTAATTATAGCTTACCCAATGTTCCTTCCAACGCAACTCTGGTGTTTTCGTACATCGGTTATCAGACACAGAAAGTGGCAGTAGCCGGAAAAACAAAAATCAATGTAAAACTGAGTGAAGACAGCCAATTACTGCAGGAAGTTGTAGTAGTAGGTTACGGCGTTCAGCGCAAGAGCGACTTGACAGGCGCGGTAGCTTCCGTGAAAACTGCAGATGCGTTAAAGAGTACTCCGACAGGTAACGTATCCGATGCCCTCCAAGGACGTATGGCCGGTGTGTCTGTTCTCTCCGGTTCCGGTGACCCGAGCGGTGACAATACAATCCGTGTCCGTGGTATTAACTCTATTACCGCAGAAACCGGTCCGCTGGTTGTTATCGACGGTTTCATCGGTGGTTCCCTTCAATCATTGAATCCTGCGGATATTGCTTCCATAGAAGTATTGAAGGATGCTTCCGCAACAGCTGTTTATGGTTCGCGCGGTGCCAACGGTGTTATTTTAGTAACCACCAAAAATCCTGAAAAAGATAAACTGACCGTATCTTTCAATGCATTCGCCAATATCAAAACCGTTGCCAAATATCCGGACAACCTATCTCCCTATGAATATGCCAATTTAGTAAATGATTACGGAAAAGAATATTTCGGTAAGGGAGATAATTATTATTACAGTCCGGAACAACTTGCGGCTTTCAAGTCCGGAAAAGCAGGCTTTGACTACTCGAAAGAAATATTCCGCAGTCCTGCCGTTACTCAAAACTATGAACTTTCTATTGCCGGCGGTGGTGAAAAAACAACATTTCTCGCCTCTCTCCGTTACCAAGACGATCAAGGTATTATTAAAGAATCAAGCAGCCAAATCTATAGCTGGCGTTTAAAAGTAGATACCAAAATTAAGAAATGGTTGAAAGCGGGTTTGAATATGTATGGTCACTACCGCGAAACAAGCAAGCCCCGTATCAGTGAATATGATGGATTGATACAACAAAGTATGTATTTTCCAAGTACCATCGAACCTAAAAATGAAGAGGGAGAATATAACAACAACTTCTTTGATGGCGGTAAAGCATATAATCCGATGGGGTACATATGGGAAGCCGACAATTCCAACAAAACTATAAATAACCGCATACAAGGCTATGTTCATTTTGACATTATAGATGGCTTGAGCTTCCGTTCTCAATTGGGTGTACTCTTTGACAACAGACTGAACACATCAGTAGAAAACGAACAAGGCTATTATTCTTACAAGAATAGTCTGACGCAAGGACAGGCACGCAGTTACTGGAATACTTCATGGTTAAACACCAACACGCTAAGCTATGTAAAAGAGTTTAATGAAAACCATCGTATCAACGCTACGGCGGTATTTGAACAATCGTATGATAACAACTACAACCACACCGGTACAGCCTACAATTTAGACTATATCGATATGATTGGCATCAACAATCTGGCATGGTCCGCATCAGATTTGGCAGCTATTGCATCCGACCGCACAATCAACACCTTGATGTCCGGTATGTTGCGCGTCAACTATGTATTCATGAACCGTTACATGCTTACCGCCTCTATCCGCGCCGACGGTTCTTCACGCTTGAAAGACAAGTGGAGTTATTTCCCCTCTGCCGCATTGGCTTGGGATTTAAAACAAGAAAGCTTCTTGAAAGACAATAGTTTTATCGACCAATTGAAACTTCGTTTAGGCTATGGTTCTGTAGGAAACCAGGCGGTAGAAGCGTACCGTATTTATTCCAAAATGGCTCCGGTGACTGTAACAAATGCAAGTGGAAACTCTGCCACAGCTTATAAAATAGACCGTCCGGCCGCTTCTTTCCTCAAATGGGAACGTAACGACCAATTCAATGTAGGTGTTGATTTCGGAATCCTCAACGGCCGCATACGCTTAACCGCAGATTGGTACAGCAAATTATCCAAAGATATTCTGCTGGAAGTAGCGCGTCCTTCTCACATGGGTTATACTTCTATTCTTGACAACGCGGGAGAAATCAAAAACACCGGTGTTGAATTTACAATCAGTGCAGATCCGTTTACCGGTAAAGAATTCAATTGGCACACTGACTTAACTTTGTCTCACAACAAAGGTACATTCAATAAGATTCCGACAGCCAACCACCGCCAACAACAAGCCGGAAACTATCAAAACCAGATATTCCAGATGATTGAGGGAGAAAAATTAGGTTCGTTCTGGGGCTATACATTCGCAGGTATATGGCAGGAAGATGAAGTAAACGCTCCTTTCGTAGACGCCAACGGACAAACAAACGGTAAGACCAACGGTGAAGTTTATAAAGTAAAACCGGGTAACTCCAAATATGTAGACATCAACAAAGACGGAGTTTACAACGACGCAGACCAAGGAATTATAGGTTGCGGACAACCGACCTTTAACTGGGGTTGGAACAATACGTTCAATTATAAGAACTTTGACTTCTCGTTCTTCGTTGTAGGTTTCCACGGATTCGATATTTATAATGCCACTCACCAAATGGGATATAACTTAATTAAGAGCCAACAAGTAGCCGGGGTAACGCCTATGCGCGAATTATTGAATCGGTGGACACCTACCAATACCAACACCAATATACCGGGTTTCGTCAACGGCGGAACAGAAAATAAAGATTTCTTCAGCACACGCTTTGTTGAAAACGGCAGCTTCATCAAAATGAAAAGTATCACTTTGGGTTATACTCTCCCGGAAACAGCTTGCCGTGCATTAGGTATCACAAACCTGCGTGTATATGCTTCCGTACAAAACCCATTCCATATTACCAATTACTCAGGACTGGATCCGGAAGCTACTATGGGCAGTCCTTTGGTACAAGGTGTCGATTGGGGTTCCTATCCTAACAGCCGTAACTATTTGATCGGTCTGAATTTCTCATTCTAATGATTAACCTACTAAATAAGACTAATATGAAGAAATTAATATATTTAACAGCAATCACAGGTAGTTTGCTATTGACGACTTCTTGTGTAGACCTTACCCAAGAACCAGAATCATTTATCACAGAAGAACAATATTGGACTGCAATAGACCAAGCAAGTCTTCAAAAAGCCGCAGATGCTCTTTATAGCGATTTATGGCAAGGTAACTACGGATTTAACAGCCGCCTGCAACGTCTTAACGTATGTGCGGACGACATTACGTACCGTGCGGCCAAAGCCAATAACGAATTGGCATATTACGGAAGATTAACTCCTAATCTTACGGCCAATGATGCTGATTTCTCAACCACCTGGACACTGTTCTATAAAGTTATCAGCAGTTCCAATAAAATCATTAAAGGAACAACAATTCCGACAACAGAAGAAGAAGCCAAAGCATTCAAAGAGATTTTAGGTGAAGCCTACTTTATGCGCGGTCTTTCTTATTTCTATTTAACCCGTTTGTATGGTGACGTACCTTTGTTGATGGAAAACGATGAAATAACCATTACCATGCCACGAACTGCTGTTGCCGAAATCTATGACAAAGCCATTGTTCCCAGTCTTAAAACTGCAGCGGAATGGTTGCCTAACAAAGGACGCAGTAACAACTCCACACCTTCCAAATGGGCTGCAAAAGCTTGCTTGGCCGACGTCTATATGACAATGGCCGGATGGCCCTTGAACAAGGGAACCGAATATTACGGTCTGGCAGCAACCGAGGCCAAAGATATCATAGACAACGCCAATACCGCCGGTCTTAAACTGACAACCGAATATTCCGATTTATGGCTGGAAGCCAACAAAACGCAGACCAATGAAGTAATGTTTGCCTTGCAACACAGCTCTAAGCATAAAATAGCAAGTAATTACGGCAAATCTTATTATCCGAGTGATTATGCTCCCAACGCCGGTTGGTCTGATTACTACGGTGACGAGGATTTCTTCCTGAGTTATCCTGAGGATGCACGCAAGGATTGGAACTATATGACGGAATGGCCTGTAAAAAGCGGGAAAAAAGATACGGATGGCAAAGACATTCTTAAAACAATTCCTTATACTGAAAGCGCAGATAAGCTACCCGCTATCTCCAAATACTACAATTATGACGAAGGAGATCCCGGCAAAAGCGCGCAGGCAAACGGTATAACCTGTATCTACCGTTATGCCGAAGTACTCCTGATGTACGCCGAAGCTTCTACACGCGCAACCAATACGGTTAGTACAGATGCTTTGAATGCGATTCAGGAAGTACAGAAACGCGCAGACTATCCGGACAGAGGGATAGCATTAACTACGACTACCGATGCGGCTACCTTCCTGACAGCCGTATCCAATGAACGTGGTTGGGAATTCTTCGCTGAAATGAAACGCTGGTTCGAACTGGTTCGTCTGGAGAAAGTAAAGGACGTGCGTGCCGAGGAATGGGATGCTTCTCTTTTCAACGCGAATCATCATTATTACTTCCCTGTACCTTACCAGCAAATAGACCTTGCCGGTTGGACAAACAATGCAGGATACTAATTATACCACAAAACTTCTAACCTTATTTTTTATATCGGTAATCAAAAAAACAGACCTTAATTAATTTAACATGCAGAAAGGGAAGAGTTGTGAAATTCTTCCCTTTTTTCTAACTTTACATCCTCACTAACAATACACATTTATGAAAAAATACGGTTTATCCCTTCTTTGCTGTATATGTATATCTATAACAGCAATTGCGCAAAAAATAGAAAACCTGGTGGAATTAAAAAAAGAATCCGGCAACTGCTTATTTCATCACTTGGATAAGGCATCCCGCACACCGGCTTTCGAGTCTGAAGACTATTGGGTTTGGGGAAGTTCGGTGGTAAAAGGTGATGACGGAAAATACCACATGTTTGTATCTCGCTTTCCTAAAACATTGCCATTCCATCCGGGATGGATGGTAGCCTCCGAGATTGTACATGCGGTATCCGATGTACCACAGGGCCCCTACCACTTTAGCGATGTAGCTCTGCCCGCACGCGGCGCGCAATATTGGGATGGACGTTCTACACACAACCCGCGTATCTTAAAACAAAACGGCAAATATTACCTTATTTACATGGGTTCCACTCATCCGTTTGCAGAGCCGGAATATGACCAACTTACCCTGGACAGCCCTTGGTGTACGGTCGCCCGCGCCAATAAACGGATAGGGCTGGCTATTTCCGATTCTCCTTATGGACCATGGAAACGTTTGGACGAACCAATCCTAAAGACCCAACCCGGTACATTCTACAGTTTTCTTACCTCAAATCCCTCTCCTATCATACAGGAAGACGGATCGATAATCATGATTTTCAAAGGGCGCCGCTACATCAACGGCTATCAACATTCAGCGATGAGCCTTGGAATAGCTTATGCTCCTCAAATAGAAGGTCCGTACAAAGTATTGAATAATAACGAGCCTATCTTTGAAGTAAACGGCCAAGGTGAAGCCGAAGACCCTTTTCTTTGGAAAGATTCTAACGGTTATCATATCATCTTTAAAGACCACGTAGCCAAATTTACAGGTGAACAAGGCGGTGGAGTCATGGCACATTCCAAGGATGGCATCCAATGGACCGTGGATAAAGCTCCCAAAGCCTATTCCCGCAGTGTGGAATGGGAAGATGGAAAGATAGAGATGCAAGGGCAATTGGAACGTCCTTTTATCCTTTTCGAAGACGGGAAACCCATTTATATCTTTTTCGCCACCATGGATGGTCCCGGTGGATTCGAAAATGCATCGCGCTCCTGGAATATGGTTATTCCTATAAAAGATAAGGAATAAAAACGTATCTTTGCCCTTATGAACAATTTATTACCTATCCATTTCGCTCCGCTTCAAGGCTACACAGACGCAGCCTATCGGCAAGCCCATGCCCGCATTTTCGGTGGAATAGACACCTATTATTCCCCTTTCGTACGTGTGGAGCACGGTGAAATACGCCGGAAAGACGCACGTGATATACATCCGGAAAATAACCGGAACATACACTTGATTCCCCAACTGATTGCGTCGTGTCCCAATAAGTTAGAGCAGATAATGTCTCTTCTTACCGAGCATAATTATCAAGAAGCAGATATCAATCTGGGATGTCCTTTCCCCATGTTAGCCAAACGACATAACGGTGCCGGCATGCTGCCATATCCCGAAGAAGTAAAAGACCTGCTTACCGCCGCAATTGAACAATATCCCCAGATCCGTTTCTCCGTCAAACTTAGATTAGGTTGGGAAAATGCCAGCGAATGTATTGCGCTCTTACCGTTATTGAACGCACTCCCTCTGGCCCACATCATTCTGCACCCGCGTTTGGGAAAACAACAATATAAAAAAGAGGTGGATTTAAACGGATTTGAGGCTTTTTATGACGGATGCGACAAACCCTTGCTATATAATGGGGACTTGCATACAATAGAAGATATACAGATTATTACCGAACGTTTCCCTAAGCTGGTAGGGCTTGTAATCGGACGCGGCTTGCTCGCCAACCCGGCCTTGGCATGGGAATATCGACAAGGGAGGAAACTGTCTCCCGACGAAATGGCAGCTAAAGTAAAACAGTTGCATACAGCAGTGTATAATAGCTATGAAGAGCAACTGCAAGGCGGTGAAATGCAGTTATTAATGAAAATGAAAAGCTTTTGGGAATATTTGCTACCCGATGGTGATCGCAAAGCGAAGAAAGTCATACACAAGACCGGTAAATTGGCCAACTACCAGGCGGCAGTAGACAGTTTACTCGCCTCATACAAATAAAACGAACAGAATCAGCAATGAACCCTAAAAGTTTTTATCCGGCTTTTAGGGTTCATTACCGATTTACATGCCCGGAATCAAATGTACCTCAGGACGAATTTGGGCTACACGATGCAGCTTCATCCACTCATTCAAATAAACGCGATGTTGTAATAGAATCTTCTGATACTTTTTTTCTATGGCTAAATTCCGCATTTCTCCGCGGTCATTGACCATATCATAAAGTTGCTCACGATAGAGCCCCTTATCATATAATACATACTTATAACGTGAAGTACGCAAAGCCCAACCACGGGCAATACCCTTATCGAATGTTGTTTCAGTAACTACGTAAGGCTGGTGTACTTGCTGAGGATCAGCACTTTCAGCTAAAGACTTAAAAGAAACGCCATGTAAGTTTCCGGGAAGGGAGATACCTGCCCAATCACATACGGAAGCGAAGAAATCAACACCTCCATTAATGAGTTGGGGCATCTCTTTACCTGCATTTTGCTTTCCGGGAAGAGTCACTATCAAAGGTATATTCACCACTTCTTCATATAAGGCCGACTTCTGATTCCAATGATGCGCCCCTACGCCGTCACCATGATCGCTCGTAAAGATAACCACGGTGTTCTTCCACAATCCCAGCCTATCAATAGCATCAACAATCTTACCAATCTCGGCATCTACTTTCTCTACCAACCGAAAGTAAAGACTACGGTAACGCCGCCAATCATCAGGAGAATAGTGGCGGGTAGGATAAGCCGGATAATTCAATGTTTGCTCATAGTCGATGACATCGGCATCATAAGGATTACGGGCAAAATTAAGCGGTAGCCCGGGCCATTCATCTTGAGGAAGCTCAGGCAAGTTACCGAATGGCAGATTCTGACTACGTGCATATTCACAGATGTTATGAGGATTATCAAAACCTACCACCAAAAAGAAAGGTTTGGAATGTTTCTGTACAAGAAAAGAAACGGCAGCCTCCGCCAGTCCATTATCATTATGCGGATGAATAGTAGAAAACCCGAACTCTTTATCAGGCATAGAAGGAGTATGTACATGCCATTTCCCGGCATAAGCACATTCATAACCGGCATGTTGCATCAACCAGCCTAAACTATTGGTACGCAAAGAGTCGGCCATAGGTACATTGTTGCGGGACAGACCAACCTCATGAGATGTATACCCTGTAAACATAGATGCTCTGGAAGGTCCGCTCAAAGGAGCGGAACAATAAGCATTCCTAAACAGAACTCCCGACTGTGCCAAGCGATCCATATTAGGTGTATGCAAATCCGTATTCCCCACACAGCTCATGGCGGAAGCAGTCTGCTGGTCGGTTACAATATAGATGATATTCGGCAAGTCCTTTGCCCCTACCAGAGAAGGGGCAAAGGCGGTTGCACACAACATGATATTTTTTAATTCTGTCATAGTAAAGAAACCGATTAAAGTTTATTTACGTAATAACTCTACATCAAAACTTGCCGCATCCTTACATGTAAAACGTAGCACGGTTTGTTTTTTATCTGCTGAAACAAGTTTGCAATACGGCGTTTCCGCTACTTGCCACAAGCCTTTCAATGTAACGGTTACAGGAATTTCTCCACTCTCATCATCAATCCACGGACGTGAATAGATGCTCCGTTCAATCCGTTTGCCGTCTTTATCAAAGGCCTCATCACTCGGACCACGGTACAATGCCAAGTCCGGTTGAGAAACAGTCAGTAACAATTTCTCTTTATTCTCACGAATCATGACCAAGCAGGAAGTATCCGCCTTTTGTAACAAACCGTCCGCTGGAAGCGTTTGGGGAGTTTCAAACAAAACATAAGAAGTAAGATTATCCGTCAGTGAACGAACGATATGCGCATTACGGTCTTGCTGAAGAACTTTATAAGAAGGTTTCTTCGCAAATGCTTTCAAAGAAACGGCATCCGTACGAGGTAATACGGCATATTCATAAGAAGCGCCCTTCGGAGCCTTGCCATGTTGCAACGTCAAAGAAACCCAATCGCCTGAAGTAGGCTTCGTACTGCGTTCTCCTACGGTAACTTGCGGAAAATTCTTTTCATATTTCGCGCTTGCCACAGAGGCTTTGGCAAGGTAATACCCTACCCCGTTCGGATCAATATAAGTCTGCCCGTCACTCTTGTAATTATTCCAGTATTGATGGTTTTCGGGAGTAATAGCCGCTAACTGGAAAACGGTAGTCTCTGTAGGAAACTCTGCATTCGTATTCTCAATGTCTGTACCCAAACATACTATCGTACCATCAAAAAAGTGGAAAGACTTACGAGCACGATGCGAACCATTGTACTTGTCATGCTCGTGCAATTTCATACCGAAGTTACCGTTCAAGCGCGCTTGGGACAAGCCACCGGCAAAAGCCTCATCGGAATAGAGCATTTCTTCCATACCCGAATAGATGTCCACGTTCAATACGTTGGCGCGCAACTGTTCAAAAGGCAGATGAATACTCGTCGTACCCGGAATACGGTTCCAATCAAAACCATTCTCCTGCCAACCACCGGTAGCAAAAGTCACCATTTCATCGGGTTTGCCTGTCAGTATCTGCATACTGCCATGCGCCAGATAACGACCGTAAAAATTGGCAGGAAGATAATGCTCGGCAGCCCACAAATAGCGGGAATGTCCACGTACGACAGCCGCCCAATTATCCCGGCGCTGTACAGAAACACAACCGTAACCTAATGCAAGATTACCCTGCGGGTCAGGTTCAGGACGAAAGCCTTGCGCTTCAAGTAATTCTTTCATCTTCAACTCCTGCCGGGTAGAAGCCTTTGGCAAATAATCGGGGGCATCCTTATCCGACGTACTGGAATAAGCTGTCAAACGCAGATAGGCAGCCGCCATATCGGCATCGTATTTCTGCTTGCCATCCGGTGTACCGGCAATAGCCATAGTGGCATACTGGATAGGTATCAGCTCTCCTTTTCCGTTAGGGTGACGACCGGACATAGAAAGAGACCATTGCTTCAAATTACAATAAAACCGCATCGTGAGCAATACATTCTTGACCGTGGAGTGTGCCAGTTCGGAAACCTTGAACTCAGTTCCGCTCAACAGATAAATCATATTCGTAGCCCCGTCCAAGCCGCCAACAGCATAGGCAGGATAGTTGTTACGATGATGAAAACAAGCCCCATCTTTCTTGAAAGAACCGGACAAACCTTGAGCCGGCCGGCATCCATAATCCAACCAGCGCGAGAAAGAACGCAGATATTGCAGTTTTTCCGGGGTATCTTCCATAATCAGAATACTTGCCATACGTCCTTGAGTCTGTGTATTGAAAGAGTCTATATCTATACCGTTTACGGTAGGTTTAGGATAAACCTCGTTAGTGATGGCATACCAGCGCAGGGTACGTTCGGCTTCATTCAACTTACCGGCCTCATTCAATACCTCTTTCATCAAGAAATAGGCCACATACAGACCGCGCATGCTGTAACCGTAGTGGTGGATATTTCCCCAGCAACTGCCGTAGGCCACACCCTGGTCGGTAATATGATCGTACATAGCGAGGAACTTTTGCTTCAACTCATTCTGTATAGCGACATCCGTCGCATTGTTATAAGCAACGGCTATGCGCTTCATCAGTTTGAAGTATTCATCCATTTCCATGCCCAGTTTGGTAAACATATCCTTATCCCAATCCGGTATCATACGTTCGTAAGCTTCCGACTGACGTACCATGAAGATAGGCAGACCGCTCACCTTACCGTTTCTATATGTAATCTTGTAGAAGTCGTATTGCTTACGAATAGCCGCCATTTCCTTATCCGACAACTTGCCGGGTGTATAAAGCATATTTCTGAAGCGTTTCTCTATCACCCTCATTTCCTGTTTCTGCACATCGCTTACCGGAGTCAAGGCTATATCCGGTTTCCATAAAGAATGTTCGTAAATAACAAGCCAATGATTGGTAGTCCCCTTATTCACAAAAGGAACTTGCACGTCAGCCGTCTGCTGGCGGGCATCCACCTTGCTGGCGGGTATGATATGATCCAAATACAGCTTCCCTTTACTATCGGGAGCAATAATACGGATTTCGTTCATCCCCTCTTCCGGTGTCCCCTCCATATCACGTTCATAACATACCCACGCTGCACGCCAACCAGTGAAGTTGATTCCGAACGGGAAAGAAGTGCATTTCTTTCCGTCCTTTAAAAACTCAAACTCTATCTTTTTGTCTTGTGCCTGTTCATTGTACACCCATACAATGAAAGCGGAGAGATAGGTATCCTTCCCGGTAGGATCTTTCTTTTCGAACTTCAAGTCCTTTTTGATAGAGAGCACAGCCCCCGGATTAAATGTCCAGCTCAAACTATGCAAACCGTCTTTATAATGTTCGTCACTGATTTCTAAACGGGATTCCGTTCCCGAAATAAACACCGGTACTTGCCGGTCTTCAAAAGAAAGTAGTTTTTCGTTCTTTACTACCTGAGCTTCTACACTTACCGGCAATAAAGTTCCAAGGAGCATCCCCACTCCCATTGTCCATTTACTAAATTGCATCATATTTATTCATTTAAGGTTACTATAATACCGTTTACAAAGAAAACCCTCTTTCAGGAAAAAGAGGGGCATAAATCGTACAGAAGAGGTCTAAAAATGTTATAGCCTCTCCCTGCAAAGTACAGAACAGCGATTACTGTTCTGTGTACAAAAGCAAAAGTTAATCAGTTAGGGATGAAGTTCCTCGAAGCTTTTATTTTCTTCCTGCATTGTGCGGACAGTTTCTTCCAGTTCGCTGACAGGCAAATCAAAGTTATACCAATCGTTATAGCAGTCGGTGACGTACCATTTACCATCTATCAATTCAAAAACAACACGAAGCGAAGGTTCCGACTCATCATACCCCGCTTCAAACTCTTTATGGGCCGGTTCATCACGGGTGAAACGGGAAATATAGATTCCCCCTTCCTCCTCCGTAATCCTTCCCTCTTGCAGAGTTTCGCTATCCAGCAATGCCCATTTATCGCGGGTAAAAGGAAATGTTTGCTCCGTTTCACCATCGTCTTTCAATAAAACAATAGGAGATTTTAAAGGAAACTTAATACGGGAGTACTGAAATGAAGCGCTGGACGTGAATTTCCGGAGAAACGTCTTGAAATCCTCTCCGGCCGCCAGACTGTTGACAGTCGAGAACATAAGCGCCGTACACAGACAAAAAACAAAGTAAATTGCCTTCATATAGATACGAATTATTTCGATTCAGGGTACAAATATACAACAAGTCAGGAATTTACAATGAAAAGCCGACAGGAATTTATATCATGCTACCGCTGACTCTTTAAATACTCATATCCGAAACGGCAATGCAGGCAATCTTTCTTGTCACAGTACTCCTTTTGGAGCTGAAGCAATGCTTGCGAGTCCGCCGCTGTATAGACGGGCAACCCTGCACCGCTCCATAAGCGGGTAACATGATTATTCTCCGCTTTCAACGCTTCAAGGAAACGGGTAGCACGTTCACAAAGCTCCTCGTCTGCCTTATGCATTCCGTAAGTATAAAGAAAAGGTATGACGGTGTTGATAAGAATAAGGTTCAAGGCATTCTCCCCCAACCGTTTTTCCCGGTGAGGCGAAGCCTTTTTAAAAGTGAAATGCTCTTCCCAATAAGTTGAGGTCTGCGCCGATAATATTTTCTTTACATCCTCCGGCGTTTCGGCCGCCATGACGCGTGAAAACAAAGACTGTTCCTTATGATACAACCAGGCAAGTTGCGCCAAACGCACATGAGGGAAATTACCGGGACGCAGTCGCAGAAAACTCCACAAGTCGCAGGTCATAGGTACAGGCAATTCGAATTTATGTTGCAAATAATGAAATTCTTTTCGAAGTTTCTGATGGTAACTATCCCCTTGAAAATCTTCTTCCAAAAGTCCCGCCTGTCCTAAAAAGAACGCCTCTACCTGAAAAAGGCTGTCCCGATGTTTGTCCACCGCACGAAACGGCAGATGATTGGCCCATGCTTCAAAGGCATCACCATTCAACCCGAAACCCAAATTACGGGCAAGGGTAATAAAAAATACGTCCTCCCAATGATTATTGCAACGTTCCAAGCGTGCGGTAACGGCTTGCGCCTTCTGTTCAAAACGCTCTACCTGCAAAGCCGACAACCAAGAATGAACAGTCAGTTTCGGAAGGAAAGCAAGGATAGAATAGCAAGGAGGATATATCTCCGCCTGTTGCAACTCATCATAACGCAGCCGGACATTGTCAGGGCAGCGCAATAATAGTTGAGGAACAATATCACCGTTCGTATGATACACCTCGCAGTCCGAACCGCCCACCACATACAGGATAACATTATCGTAGGCTGTATCCCGGTCGTGTCCATGACGAAACCAGTCCGAAGCCTGCGTATGCAACTCGACGTTACCTACCCAAAGCGTACCGTCTATTTTTAATTTCGCGTTAAAGAAGTCGGGGCCTGCATCAATATTCGGCAAACCGGGTTCTATCACTTCGACCGGCTGTCCGGAGGTCGTCTGAAGTGGCATTAAAGGAAATATCTTATGCTTCCAGACGTAATGCAGCAATTGTTCCATTGTTAACAAGACGTTAATGTTGTGTACAAATGTAAGAAAAAGATTACCTTTGCGACGTATAGTTTGTTGATAAACTGAATAAAAACCAAAGAAACAATGAAAATAGCACTAATCGGTTACGGAAAAATGGGCAAGGAGATTGAGAAAATCGCCTTGAGCCGCGGACACGAAATTGTCAGCATCATCGATATCAATAACCAGGAGGATTTTGAATCGGACGCATTCAAGAGCGCCGACGTTGCCATAGAGTTTACCAATCCAATGGTAGCCTATAACAATTATATGAAAGCTTTCAAAGCCGGCGTAAAATTGGTTTCGGGCAGTACGGGCTGGCTGGAGGAGCACGGCGAAGAGGTCAGGAAACTCTGTACCGAAGGCGGCAAGACACTGTTCTGGTCATCCAACTTCAGTTTGGGAGTAGCCATATTCTCGGCTGTCAACAAATACCTGGCAAAGATTATGAACCGTTTCCCCGCTTATGACGTAACGATGAGCGAAACGCACCATATACATAAGCTGGACGCTCCAAGCGGTACTGCCATTACCCTTGCCGAGGGTATTTTGGAAAATCTCGACCGCAAAGACCGTTGGGTGAAAGGCACGCTGCAAGCACCGGACGGAAGCGTATCGGGCTCTGCCGAATGTGCAGCCGACGAGCTGCCTGTCAGCTCTATCCGCGAAGGAGAAGTACCGGGCATTCACAGCATCCGCTATGATTCCGAGGCGGACAGCATCACCATCACCCATGATGCCAAAAACCGCAGCGGCTTTGCCTTAGGAGCCGTATTGGCTGCAGAATATACCGCCGGCAAACAAGGTTTCTTAGGTATGAGCGATTTATTCCCATTTTTAAAAGACTAAAGTAGTATGAGAAAAGCAACACGCGCCCAATGGATTAAGTTCGGCATAATCACCTTACTTTATCTTATTTTCCTTGTCTGGGTAAAAAGTTGGTGGGGACTGGTTATCGTTCCTTTTATATTTGACATTTATATCAGTAAAAAGATACCTTGGGGATTTTGGAAGAAATCCAAGAATCCGGCAGTACGCGGTATCATGAGTTGGGTGGACGCCATTGTTTTCGCATTGGTAGCGGTCTACTTTGTAAATATCTACATATTCCAGAACTATCAGATACCTTCATCTTCACTGGAGAAATCATTGTTGGTAGGCGACTTCCTTTACGTAAGCAAGATGAGTTACGGTCCGCGCGTACCGAATACACCGCTCTCCATGCCGCTGGCGCAACATACGCTGCCGATATTCAATACCAAATCGTACATTGAATGGCCGCAATGGAAATATAAACGCGTACCGGGCTTCGGAAAGGTGAAACTGAACGATATTGTCGTGTTCAACTTTCCGGCAGGCGATACGGTAGCGCTCAACAGGCAGCAAGAAGACTTTTACAGTCTGGCTTACAGGGAGGGACAACGTGTATATCCCAATAAAATCAATATGGACAGCCTGACGCGCGACCAGCAGCGTACCGTCTACGACCTCTACTACAATGCCGGTCGCAATCTGATCCGTACCAATCCGCAAATGTATGGTGATATTGTAGTACGTCCTGTGGACCGCCGCGAGAATTATGTAAAGCGTTGCGTCGGTTTGCCGGGAGATACCTTGCAGATAAAGGATACACAAGTGTATATCGATGGGAAAGCCATTGAGAATCCGGAAGATATGCAGCTCAACTATTTTGTGCAGACCACGGGTCCGTACATACCGGAAAATATGTTCCGCGAACTGGGAATCAGCAATGACGACCAGATATTGATGACCGATGACTTCAATTATGAGGAAGGGCTTATGCAGATGGGGCTGGACCGCCGTGATGCCCAAGGCAGGCTGACTCCCGTTTATCACTTGCCTCTTACCAAGAAAATGTACGATACGCTTATCGGCAACAAAAAGTTGATCAGCCGTATCGTTATGGAACCGGAAAACCTATCGGGACAGATGTATCCGCAAAATCTCCATACAAAGTGGACGCGAGACAACTACGGTCCTATATGGATACCGGAAAAGGGTGCTACCATAACCTTGACCAAAGACAACTTACCGATTTATGAACGTTGTATCGTTGCCTATGAAGGCAATACACTGGAACAAAAACCGGACGGCATCTATATCAACGGAGAAAAGACGGATACCTACACTTTCAAGCTGGATTATTACTGGATGATGGGCGATAACCGCCATAATTCTCTCGATTCCCGTTATTGGGGCTTTGTACCGGAAGACCACGTGGTAGGCAAACCTATCGTCGTTTGGCTGTCGTTAGACAAAGACCGCGGCTGGTTCGACGGAAAAATCCGTTGGAACCGAATCTTCAAATGGGTACATTGATACAGTAATTAAGAGTTAGCGATTGGTACATACCATGAGAGGAAGGAAGCGGAAGATTGCAGCTACTATAACAGGAGTGATACTGATAGTGGTATTGCTCCGGAGCTGTGTTGCGACTTCCTATTTAATACCTTCCTCGGGAATGGAGAATTCACTGTATCGCGGCGAACGTATCTTAGTAAACAAATGGAGCTACGGACTACGGCTTCCTTTCATGAGTTTATGGGGTTATCACCGTTGGACGGATAAGCCTGTGCGCAAGGACGACATTCTTGTATTTAACAATCCCGCCAATCTTTCACAAGCAACAATCGATCAAAGAGAAATATTCATCAGCCGTTGTTTGGGAGTACCGGGAGATACTTTGTTGATAGATTCGCTATTTTCCGTAATTCCTTCGGAAAAGAATGCCCCCGACCAGAAATATCTTTATATGTATCCCCGAAAAAAAGAAAAGCAGCTGGACTCCTTACTCACCATTCTTTCCATCCGCCCCAACACGTTGTTGGGGCAAGATACGGCAAAGAATGTACGCAGTTTCAGCCGGTATGAATATTATTTATTGGAACAGGCCTTAGGAGCCAATAACTGGATAGAACCCGCCGATACAGAAGATTCCGTTGAAGCACTGAAACCGCTCATTATTCCCGGTAAAGGAAAAGCCGTACGCGTATATCCCTGGAATATGACACTGCTGCGAAACACACTGGTACTGCATGAACAGAAACGGGCAGAAATCAAAAACGATACATTATACATAGATGGAAAACCTGTACAGCATTGTTATTTTACGAAAGATTACTATTGGGTTAGCGCTAACAACTCCATAAATCTGTCAGACTCCCGCCTGTTCGGCCTTGTACCCAAAGACCATGTTATCGGTAAGGCAGCCCTCATATGGTTTTCCAAAGAACAGGAAACGGGACTTTTCAATGGTTACCGTTGGGACAGGATGTGGAAAAGGGTGAGATGATTTTTTAATATTTAATTCTTAATTCTCAATTTAAATGACTGTCTATCTTTCTTCCGCCTATCTGGCTCCGGTTGAATACTACACCAAGTTGTTGGCATACGGCCAGGTGTATATCGAACAGCACGACCACTATACCAAACAAACGTATCGTAACCGCTGCACCATTGCCGCACCGGACGGAGCACTCGCCCTTTCCATCCCTACGGTCAAGCCCGACACTTTAAAATGCCCGATGCGCGATATCCGCATCTCCGACCATGGCAATTGGCGCCATTTACACTGGAATGCCATTGAATCGGCATACAACCATACCCCGTTCTTTGAATATTACAAAGATGACTTCCGCCCTTTTTATGAAAAGAGATATGAGTTTTTAGCCGATTTCAACGAAGAACTCTGCCATCTCATCTGTTCGCTGATAGATATACAGCCCGTCATGAAACGTACCTCAGAATATAAAACCGAGTTTGCTCCCGGCGAAACAGACTTCCGCGAGCGTATTCATCCTAAGAAAGACTTCCGCCTGGAAGACCCGGATTTCTCCCCGCAACCTTACTATCAGGTATTCCAAGAAAGACACGGTTTCCTGCCTAATCTGAGCATTATCGATTTGCTGTTCAATATGGGGCCGGAGAGTTTATTGGTATTACAACAAAGTAATGGCAACAATACCGGTAACTTGGTATAATTTCTATAATTTTTGGCATATTCCCGATAACAAAGAAACTATTTATTCGCTATTTTTGCAACACAAACCAAAAGAAATGCGCATCCATATAATTAACTAAATACATAAATCATGAAAAACTTATTCGACATCAAAGACAAGGTAATCGTCCTAACAGGCGGTTGCGGTATTCTGGGAAGAAACATCGCGAACTATCTGGCCGAGCAAGGAGCCAAAATCGTAGTTCTGGACCGTGTGGAAGAAGCGGGCAGGGAACTGGAAGCCGAACTTAACCAAAAGTCTGAAGCGCTGTTCCTCGTAACCGACGTACTGAACAAGGAAGTGCTGGAAGAAAACAAGAAAGCCATACTCGAACGTTTCGGCACCATCGACGTGCTGCTGAACGCCGCAGGCGGCAATATGCCGGGCGCCACCATCGCTCCGGACAAGACCGTGCTCGACCTGGATGTGGACGCATTCCGCAAAGTCGTAGACCTGAACCTCTTCGGTACGGTACTCCCCACCATGGTGTTCGTAGACGTCATGGCAAAGAACAAGAAGGGCGCCATCGTTAACTTCTGCTCCGAATCCGCTCTCCGTCCGCTGACGCGCGTGGTAGGTTACGGCTCCGCCAAGGCAGCCATCGGCAACTATACCCGCTATATGGCAACCGAGCTGGCAACCAAGTTCAGCCCTGAACTCCGCGTGAACGCCATCGTTCCGGGATTCCTGCTTACCAACCAGAACCGTGCGCTCCTCACCAACCCCGACGGTTCGTATACAGACCGCGCAAAGACCATCATCGCGCACACACCGTGCGGACGCTTCGCGGAACCGGAAGAACTCTTCGGAACCATTCACTACCTCATCAGTGACGCTTCCAGCTTCGTGACCGGAGCGCTCTCGGTAGTGGACGGAGGTTTCGACGCCTTCTCAATCTGATAAAATCCGTCCCGCAAGACGACGCCTTTTGTCTTGCGGGATGAAATATTTCATCCCGTGAGGCGGAATTATTCATCCCGCAAGACGGATATTTCCGTCCCGCAGGATAAATCCTCTCCCCCTCGGAAAGGAAACGGAGAACAAACATACAATCCATAAACTTATACCATTATTGCAATATGACACTTTGTGAACAAACCTGGCGCTGGTACGGTCCTAACGACCCGGTCAGCCTTTGGGACATCAAACAGGCCGGAGCCACCGGAATCGTGAACGCCCTGCACCACATCCCCAACGGTGAGGTGTGGACAGTGGAAGAAATCAACAAACGCAAGGAGATGATAGAGGCCGTAGGGCTTCGCTGGTCGGTTGTCGAAAGCGTACCCGTACACGAGCATATCAAGACACAGACAGGAGACTTCCAACGATATATAGACAACTACAAGGAAAGTCTGCGCAACCTCGGCAAATGCGGTGTGAACATCGTTACCTACAACTTCATGCCCGTGCTGGACTGGACACGTACCGACCTTGCCTACGAGCTGCCCGACGGAAGCCGCGCCCTGCGCTTCGAGCGTGCGGCCTTCATCGCCTTTGACCTCTTCCTGCTGAAGCGTCCCGGCGCGGAAGCCGATTATACGGACGAGGAAAAGGCCAAGGCCAAAGCCCGCTTCGAGCGGATGACGGAAGATGACAAGCAGCTGCTTGTACGCAACATGATTGCCGGCCTGCCCGGTTCGGAAGAGAGCTTCACCCTGGAGCAGTTCCAAAAAGAGCTCGACCGCTACAAGGACATCACACCCGAAAAGCTGCGCGCCAACCTGATTTACTTCCTCAGTGAAATCTGCCCCGTCGCCGACGAGGCCGGTGTCGAGCTGGTTATCCATCCGGACGACCCGCCCTGCTCAATTCTGGGGCTACCACGTATCATGAGCTGCGGAGCCGACTTCCAGGCTCTGATTGATGCCGTTCCCAACAAGAGCAACGGCCTGTGCTTGTGCACGGGTTCTTTGGGCGTAAGCAGCGCCAATGACTGCGCCGCCCTGATGGAGCGGTTCGGCGACCGTATCAACTTTGTGCACCTGCGCAGCACGCAACGCGATGCGGAAGGCAACTTCTACGAAGCCAACCACCTGGAAGGCAACGTCGACATGTACCACGTGATGAAGGCTTTCCTCGAACTGCAGCAACGCCGTAAAGTCTCCATCCCGATGCGTCCCGACCACGGGCATCAGATGGTGGACGATTTGAAGAAGAAAACCAATCCGGGCTACTCCTGCATCGGTCGTCTGAGAGGACTGGCGGAACTGAGAGGACTGGAAATGGGAATTGCCAAATCATTGTTTGAGTAGGAGATTCATGCTATGGAAATTCGTTTTTACATTGACTCCCAATCCGATATATAACGAAACTGCTAAAAATAAAATAAGCTGTTGTAAAGAAACAACAGCTTATTTTATTTATGTCGGCTACACTATCGAATTATCGAACAAGTTTATAGTGGATTTTGAGAAGATTATCCAATTTTTAGGCAAGTACAGTAATATACAAACAGAAACTATTTTGAAGGGGAAATAAGTGTCTATTTCCTTTTGGGAAAAGAAATAGCACTGTAACCCGACACTCTGAATATTGTATTTTAGTAGGCGTGATTGATAATAACAAACGACTCTGTATCTAAATTTTCTGGTCCAGATATTTTTTCTGTGAAATCAACCTACTATTCTTTACATTCTTACTTCATTTTACTATTTATCTAGTATAAAATTAATTAATATGGATAATATAGGAAAAAGAATGTATCGTAATCTTGGAGACGACACCAAAGCGAAAATCAGTCAATCATTAAGGGGTAGAAGTAAGTCAGCTTCGCATATCCAAGCAATATCACAAGGCATGAGTAATTACTGGAAGACTATACCAGTCAAACCAGATGATAACCCAAGTGATAAGACAGAAAAAGAGGGGCAGTAATCCCCTCTCTTTTCATAGTCCTTTGATATACTCCATTATCAAAGGGGGAAATTGTAGCCTACAGAGTACATTTCCCACAAGAATAAAAGAATAACTTTAATTTTTTAATGACATCGCAATATGAAACGAAACGATTAATCACTTTTGATAGAATTAAAATCAAATCCAACTATAAATATCTTCTTAATACTAAAGTGAAGTTTAATGAAATGTTCCATTCACGTAGTGGAGAGAAAATAGGTATATTTTATAGTTCTAAAGATGATATAAATATACCTTATAACCTTTATGTAGCTGTCAGCTATATAAAGCAAACCTTAACTCTTGAATTTTCAAGCAAGATTTTAAAAGAAAAATATCCAGACTTAATATCAAAAGATACCATTAAAGAATGTCTAACCAATATTAACCAACTAAATATATGTGATATTGACGTAGATAGTATCTTGTCAAATGGGGCAATTACATCAGTAGACGTGACTTATGATGCAAACCTTATTCTAAGTGATAATCTTCTGGACGTTCTTAATTCACAAGTGCACAACTATAGACGTTTTAAGTGGGTACATTACGACAAAGAGGGCATCACTTTTACTAAAGATGTGAAATCCAAAGACTGTACGGAAACAATCACCTTATATAATAAGGAAAAAGAAATATGTACCAGCCACAATAAAGACTTTTTGAATAGCCTATCACAACCACAATCAGTAATAGACTATTTCAAAGGGAAAACCAGATTTGAAATCACATTAAACACAGTTAAAAAGATAATGAACTATTTGAATTTGACCGATACCAAAATATTCAGTGTATTAAATTCCGATACAAACCCTATCCTTACTCAATTTGACAAGGTTTTCGGTAATTCTACAGCCAATATGCCAAACACAACTTTTGATGATTACGAAAATTGGGCAATGAAAATCATTCTTGAAAGGTACAATGGTGACTTAAAATTACTGGAGCAAGATGTTAGGTGCAAATTCAACTCACGTAGTGGTGCAAGTAAACGAATGAAAAAATTTGAAACGGTCTATCATGCAATGACATCAGCCTCAACCAGTGAAAACCCTATTGAAAAGATACGTAATCTATTACTTTGATGAGGCTTGTGTGTCAAAAAGAAAAGTGTATCATTTTAATCTTATAAAAGACCTATTGATACACTTTTTCTTGTATCATTTTAATCTAAAAGATTAAATTTCCTATTCTAATATCTTATATGGGATAGTCAGCGTTCCATTTAATACTACTTCTTTTTTAAGATTATTGGTATATTTCAAATTCTTAAATTCTAATGTTAGTACCTTTTTTGAAGTATCAATATTTTGAACCACTAGATTACCAGAACGAAAATCACCATCTGTAATATATTCATCTCCACTATTATATTCCATTAATAGCCCTAATTTACTGGTAATATCACTTCCAGTTGAAAGATTTTCTAGCTTGGTAGATAGAGTACCTTGAATGTACACTCCAGTATTAATAACGCTGGCATCATTTACCCAGAATGTAAAAGCTCTGAAAGAGGTAGAAGGGTCATACTCACCTTCAATACTTTTGACCTTAATAGCTTCGCCATTCATTGTCAGACTGGAAGCTGCACCCGAATTGTCATCATCGTCTTTTGAACATGACGCAAAAACACACGCAGTCAATATGACTGCAAAAAGCATAAATAAATTCTTTTTCATTTTGAAATAAGATTTGTGCTATCTGCCCCCGATAAGCGGTTTATAAATGGGAAGAAGCGTGGGAAATTCGTTAGTTTATTTGTTTTCAAGGCTCTGGTAAGCCCACACACAAAATAAACAACGACGCCCACGCCCCTATAAAACAAGGACGTGAGCGTTTAGTTGCCATTATCTCTGTGTGTGAAAGAATTTACCAGATTCTGAAAACGAGATAATATCCTAAACGCTTCTACGTTAAATTTCTAATATGTCAGTGCAAAGATAATAGCTTTACTTTGATTATAAATGTTTAGTTGCATATTTTATTTTGATACAGATGATTTTGTTGATTAACCGTCTGGTCTAGAGATTATTAACTATGATTGTTGTGCCAATTTGAAACTGGAACCGTATATTTGTACAGTTAAATAGTAATTAATATGAAAACAGCAGTAATTTTAGCACGAGTAAGTACAATGGCACAAGATTTTGACCGTCAGGTTAATGAACTGAAATATTATGCATTGAATAACGATTTGAATATAGTGAAAATATTTGCTAATAAAATTAGTGGGGCTAAAAGTAATGATGAACGTTGTGAAATCATTGAACTGATACAGTATGTAAAAGAAAACCACGTTGATAAAGTATTGGTACTTGAAATAAGTCGCTTAGGACGGAATACGCTGGAGGCTCTGAAAGTGATTGAATTACTTAACCATGAGAAAATTTGTTTATGTGTAAAGAATTATAATATTGAAACGCTGGATAGCTTGGGGAATATTAATCCAATGGCACAATTTCTTATTACTATTTTACTGGAAGTTGCTAGAATGGAACGTACTACAATTCGACAACGAATGGAAAGCGGATATGTGCATCACATACAAAATGGTGGGGTTGTTGGACGTAAAACTGGTTATCGTAAAACTGTATCGGAGATGAAAGAACAGTATAAAGAAGAAATTAAACTATTAAAAAGAAATTACTCTTTGAGAAATGTGTCTAAATTGACTGGTACGAGTGTAAATACTCTTCGTAAATTAGTCGCTTTAGTATAAATTAACGCAATAGGGTGGCAAAATAATCTATAAGTCGTATATTTGCTTGGAAGAAAGGTAAATCCACCGCGAAAGATACTTCAAATTCAATTTTATTGTAACAAGTTAGGAGCAGGAAGCACGTTCATGTATATGCACTTCCCTGCTCTGTGGATTTTGCATGAACGTGTGAAAATAAGTTGTGCAATGGCATGGCAAATAATCCTTTGTAACAAATGTTTAATGAGGATGAATTGAAAGTTTATGATAAGAAATTTCAAGCAATAGGTATTTTAGACAAAGAAGAACAAAAAAAGATACTGGAGTTCTTCTATACATTAGGTGTTATTACGTTTAACCTTTAATTTAATGATTGATGAGTAAGAAAAAAAGTAAAGAGAAAGTAGTAGAGTTTTCTAAATTGACAAATAAAGTAGCTGCTGTATGGACGCGAGTGTCAACGGAGCGGCAAGCTGATACAAATGGCAGTTTAGAAAGTCAGAGAAGGATATGTACGGAATATGCAGAAAGTCATGCTATTCGTATAAAAAAGTATTATGGCGGTACGAATGAGAGTGCAAAAGTTGAAGGTAAACTATACCGTGAAATGATTGCAGAGGTGGCTAGAGATAAAGAGATAAATATAATTCTTGTCTATTCATTTGACCGTTTCAGTCGGGCTGGTTATGAGGCGATGATGACAAAAGCATATCTCAAAGCTAAAGGAATATATGTGGTGTCTGCAACACAAGCTACTGACCCAGATAGTGCGGCAGGTGGATTTATGGAAGATGTTATCTTTCTTTTTAATCAGTTTGAGAATAACCTTCGAAAGGATAAATGTATCACAGGTATGGTGGAGTGTTTACGAAATGGCAACTGGTATTCAAAACCTCCGCTAGGTTATGATAAACTAAAAGTAGGTCGAGAACACGTTCTTACAGTGAATGAAAAAGGCAAGATACTGCGTAATGCTTTTATCTGGAAAGCAACAGAGGGGATTAAAGATATAGAAATAGTTCATCGGTTAAAGGGGTTGGGGTTATCCATTGACCGAAAGCATTTAAATAAAATTCTTCATAATCCGTTTTATTGTGGGTATATACAGCATAGTTTGTTGGGTGATGAAATTATAAAAGGTAATCAAGAGATATTAATTGATGAGGCTACATTTAATAAAGTGAATGATATATCGAATGCAGGATATGAACACAAAGAAATTACTGAGCCGTTCCCATTGAAAAGGCATATTATCTGTTCGGACTGTGGTGGCTATTTAACTGGATACACAGTGAAAGCACGTGGACGGGATTATTATAAATGCAATAAGAAAGGGTGTAAAAGTAATCATAGTACAGAGAAACTGCATCAGAAGTATATCAATCTTTTAAATGAATATAATATACCAGATGAACTTATCCCGATACTTACAGACGTTTTAAGAAAGGTTTTTGAAGAATACAATCAAAGTAAAGGTGAAACAAAGAAAGTTCTTTTAAAACGGAAAACAGAGTGTGAAAATCGAATTAATGCAGTCAAAGTTCGGTTTGGTCTGGGAGAAATTAATAGTGAAATATATACGGCTACTATGAGCGAATTAAATTCGAGATTAGCAGAAATCAGACGAGAGCTTGAAGATGCAGGGAAAAATTTATCGAACATGATGAAATATATCAATCAAACGATTGAAATGTCCTGTAAATTAGGTGGTTTGTGGAGTGATAGTAATTTCTCTAATAGGCAAAAAATACAAAATTTAGTCTATTCCAGCGGAATTTACTTCGACAAGGAAAATGATGATTATCGAACAGAAAACGAGAATGAAGTTTTTAAGATTTTCCGCAGATTTACAGCAAGTTGCGAAGGTGGAAAAGAAAAAGCGACAACCGATTTTGCTCGTTTGTCGCCTTCTGTCGGAATGAGGCGACTCGAACGCCCGACCCCTACGTCCCGAACGTAGTGCGCTACCAACTGCGCTACATTCCGATTGCTTTTGAAAAGTGGTGCCACCAGGAATCGAACCGGGGACACAAGGATTTTCAGTCCTTTGCTCTACCAACTGAGCTATGGCACCTTTTTCGTTTGCGGGTGCAAAGATAAAGAGATTTTTTTATACTACAAGGCTTTTTGAGGAAAAATATTAGAAAAATCCCCTTTGTGACTTTCTAAATAAGGACAAAGGGGATATTCGTATTATTTATCGGTATAGATTTCCGCGTAATCGTCTAATCTATATTCGGATTTATGCTGTGCCAATCCTTAATCGGTGGTAACACCCCCATTCCGATAACTTCATCACGCAGCTTACAGAGATGTTCGTAGCTTTCTTTCAGTTTGGCCTCCTCTTCGGGAGTACCTTTCAGCTCTTTATAATGTACGCCGTCCTTATTGATTTCGGTTTCCATGGCCATCATGATATGGTCGAAACCGTGACTGTGCACGTATGTACCTGCCGGCCAGCGGAAAGGCTTTCCACCCATGGCGGCGGCAATCATTTCAATGGAAACATAGGCAGGGCTTTGGAATGAAGAGCGGCCACGTAAGGCGATAATGTTAGCGCCGCCTTTGGTAACTTTGGTTTGTATCTCTGCCCATTGTTCCTTTGTCAGGGCGGGAGTGCCGATGATGTCCGGCAACGGTTTTCCATCCACTTTGGCGGTAGAGGCATATACGGCCATTTGTTCGCCATGCCCGCCGTACGTACGGCAGTTCTCTATTTTATCGGGAGCAATTCCGAAGTGTTTGGAAAGCTCGCTGCGCAGACGGGTGCTGTCGAGAGCGGCCAGTGTTGTAACCTGAGATGGCTTCAACCCTGAATACAATAACGTAATCAAGCCGGTGATATCCGCAGGGTTAAAGATGACAACCACGTGCTTCACATCCGGGCAGTAAGCTTTTACATTTTTTCCGAATTCTTCGGCGATGGCGGCATTGCCTTTCAGCAAATCTTCGCGGGTCATGCCGGCTTTACGGGCAGCACCACCGGAAGATACTACGTATTTGGCGTCGGTCAAGGCTTCTTTGATGTCGGATGTGAACGTAAGGTTCAAACCTTCGAATCCGCAGTGGAACATTTCTTCCGCTACACCCTCCAGTCCGGGAGCATAAGGGTCGTATAAACAGATGTTCGGGGTGAGGTGCATCATGATTGCGGTCTGCGCCATATTGGAGCCAATCATACCGGCCGCACCTACAATGGTCAGTTTTTCGTTTGTAAGAAATTCCATAATTATATTGTTTAAAGATGAATAACAAGCGCTTTTGTTGATTGCTATGTTACAAAGATAACCGTTTTCAGGCGGAGTTGTTCATATAAAAAAGTTATCTTTTAGAGTGAAAAGTTATTCCTTATCTTTATCTTTGCGCTGAATGCCGGGATAAGTTGTGCGCCGTTGTGCATTATCCTTGCTGTAAACGTTACGAAATATAATTTATATGAGCATAGAGTTAGGGAAGTTCAATACTTTGAGGGTGGTGAAAGAGGTCGATTTCGGAATGTATCTGGATGGCGGTGAAGAAGGAGAGATTCTGCTTCCGTCGCGTTATGTGCCCGAAGAGTGCAAGCCGGGAGATGAGTTGACTGTGTTTATCTACCTGGATAATGAAGAACGGCTGGTAGCTACCACGTTGACGCCGCTGGTGCAGGTCGGGCAATTCGCTTGTCTGGAAGTGGCATGGATAAATCAGTACGGCGCTTTCCTCAACTGGGGATTGATGAAAGATTTGTTTGTCCCTTTCCGTGAGCAGAAGATGAAGATGCAGGTTGGGAAACGATATGTAGTCCATGCGCATCTGGATGATGAAAGCTACCGGATTGTAGCCTCTGCGAAAGTAGACCGTTACCTGTCGAAAGAAAAAGCGCCTTATGCACCCGGCCAGGAAGTCAACATACTTATCTGGCAGAAAACGGATTTGGGTTTCAAGGCTATCATTGAGAACCGATATAGCGGCTTATTGTATGAAAGCGAGATATTTCAGCCCCTGCATACGGGCATGATGCTGAAAGCCTATGTAAAGCAGGTACGTGAGGATGGTAAGATTGACTTGATACTCCAGAAACCGGGTCAGGGTAAAGTGGAAGATTTTGCGACCACCTTGTTGGACTATATCCGCGAACAGGGAGGACACATTACTTTGCATGACAAGAGCCCTGCCGAGGATATTTACGATACATTCGGTGTCAGCAAGAAAACCTTTAAGAAAGCAGTTGGCGATTTATATAAGAAGCATCTGATATCGTTGCAGGAGAATGGCATCGAGCTGGTAAATACCTCTAACCCCTAATTGTGATAGGGTTTTCCCTATAACATATTAGAGAGAAACAAAAGGATAGGGGAAAATATTCCCCTATTTTTGTTTTTACTAAAGAACCGATGGAATATAAACTTGTAAAGAACGCTACCATGAAACGAATATTATTTATATTATTTGCCGCAATAATGAGTACCGCTGTCTGCCATGCGGCTATGAGTAACAGTAAAGTGCGTAAAGAGACACGCTTCCTTACGGACAAGATGGCCTATGAGCTGAAACTGAATACGGAACAGTATAATGATGTGTACGAAATCAATTATGACTTTATCTCGGGTATACGGTATTTAATGGACGATGTCTTGAGGGGTGAAGAATGGGCTTTGAATCGTTATTACGATTATCTGGATATACGTAATGACGATTTGCGCTGGGTGCTGAGCAGCAGACAGTATTCCCGTTTCATGCAGGCCGCTTATTTTTTCCGTCCGGTCTATGTGAGTGGCGGACGATGGTCTTTCCGGATTTATGTTACTTATACCAATCCGAATCATTTCTATTATCCGCGTCCTTACCATTATCGTACTTACTGTGGCGGACATTATCGTACCCATTATCAAAATGTAAGTTACTATCGGGGAAGGCACAATCATCCCACTTATAACGGTTCTTTCCGTATCCGTGATAACAAATCGTACCACACGAGCCGCCGTTCTGATTTCGGTTCGGTCAATATCCGCCCCAACTCCGGTACACGCCCTCGCGTGGAACAGTCCAATCGCCGTCCTGCCGCCAACGGCCCGACACGCCGTTCCGATGCCGGGAAAGAAGTGAATGCGCCGAAACGGGAACAGAGTACTCAAAAAGAAAGCGTAAGGCGCGGTAGCTCTAAAAGGCAGGTGGAGAGCAATAGCAGTTCACGCAGAAGCGGCGGTTCTTCTTCCTCTTCTACGCGTACGACACGTTCTTCTTCCCGTTCGTCGGAAAAAAGTAATGGAACGTCAAGACGAAATTAAACTCTTGTCTGTGCGGCTTAACTGACAAAAGCCCCTTTCCCTCTGTATACGCAGAAGAAAAGGGGCTTATCAACACACAACAACTAAAATTATATTTATTCGATAGGCTCCCCTTTATAAAAGTCCAGTATCTTGGTACGGAAGAGGTACTCATACTTGGCCTGGAGTTCGTCGGATTGCGCTTTCATTAAGTTCTGCTTTGCCTCATTATATTCTACGGCATTCGCTTTTCCGTTCTCGTACTTCTCGCTCATCAACTTAAAGGATGCCTTGCTCGCCGAGGCTGCCGTACTGCTGCTTGTATACTTGCTCTCGGATGCTGCCGCATTGTACCATGCTTGCTGAATTTCTTTGTAGAGGTTCTTTTTGGCATTATCCAGTTGCAAAGAGTAGTTCTCGCGTTGCAGGCGGGCTGTACGTACCCGGTTGCGTGTAGCCAGTCGGTTGAAGATAGGTACGCTCAGATTGAAACCGATGTATTTGTTGAAGTTATCACTCATCTGCTGACTGAAAGTCCGGTTGATGGTCGAATAGTAGTTCGTACCGAGGCTTCCGTTGAAACTCAGTTGCGGATAATAACCGCTTTGGGCGATTCGGATGCTGTGTTTGCTTCCTTCCAGACGATACTGCGCAGCCTGTATAGAAGCCTTGCTGCCCAATGCTATCTGGAAAATTTCATCCGGCGGAGTTAGAGGAGCGAGCTCTATCTTTACGGCGGGCTCTTCCAAAAGGAAACCTTCCGGTGTTTCCAACTCGATAAGTTGGCTGAGGTCGAGTAATGCCAGCCGGTAATCATTGTTCGCTTGTACCGCGTTCATCTCATCCTGCGCTACACGCGCTTTGGCTTCGGCGACTTCTGCCGGAGAGGCTTTCCCTACTTCTGCCAACCGCTCTATACGGTTGTACTGTTCTTTGCTCAGTTCCACTTGTCCCAAGGATACCCGGTACAGTTCCTCATTGAACAATACCTGCAGGTAGACTGAGGCTATGTTGATGGAAATATCTTCTTTGGCTTTCTCCAAGTCGGCAAGGGCGGCTTTGAGGTTCAGCTTGGCCAAAGCATATTGGTTGGGTATCTCGAGCCCGGTAAACAGCGGAATGCTGGTAGAAACGGACATGTTTGTGCCGTGACTGCCCGTGTTGACATATACAGTGGAGTAATCGCCGGTATTTTCGTCCTTGATTGCCGTCTGCGTACGTCCCCAGTTCCAGTTTTGTCCGGCGCTGGCGTTAAGGTTCGGCAGCCGTGCCCATTTGGCGGTATTTACTTCAACATTACTTTGTTCGGCGGCATTGGCTGTCTGGCGGATGTCGATATTATGTTCGATGGCGTAGTCTATGCATTGGCGTAATGACCAACGCTCTTGAGCCTGGATTTGCATACAAGCCAGCATAGCCAGAGATATGCATATATTTCTCTTCATGGTGTTCCTGATTCTTCTGATGGTGAGGGTTATTTATCTTTCTTTTCGGCGCCACGTACCTTGTCTTTGGCAGTCAGACCGCTTTTGACGGCTATCTTGATGCCGTCGCTCATGCCTACCTCTATTTGCCGGCGTTTGAACTTTTGTTGAGGTACACTGTCGGTCAACACATATACGAAGGTGCTGTCGCCGCTGAATTCAACCGTGCTTTCCGGCAGCGCGAGCGTCTTTTGGGCACGTTCCAGTACAATTTCCGCATTGGCGGAATACCCTGAACGGATTTGTACGCTATCCGGCGCTTGAACGGCCGCTTTGATTTCAAACTGGTTGGCGCCGTTTTCTTCCACTCCTTTCGGAGATATGTATTCCAGTACGGCATTGAATGACAGGTTTTGCAGTGCCCCGATAGTCAGTTTCACCGGCATGCCTTCGTGTACGCGTCCTACTTCGGTCTCGTCCAGATTGCCCCGGAAGATAAGGTCGTTCATATTGGCGACGGTAGCGATTGTTGTTCCGTCGTTGAAAGTGTTACTCATAATAACGGAGTTGCCGACTTTGATGGGTACATCCAAAATCAGTCCGGTGATGGTGGAACGAATCAGTGTGCTGCTGAATGAAGCGCTGTTCTTGGTGATACCTTCCTTTACGATTTCCAGATTATCTTTGGCCGTTTGCAGTTCTTCCCGTGCCTGCTTTACGTTCACCTCGCCCTTTTCGTATTCTTCGTTGCTGATGAGCTTGTCGTTAAATAACTTCTCGATGCGCGCAAAATCCGTTTCGGCCTGCTTGGCATTGATTTCAGCCAGGCGGACGCGACTTTCGGCGGAGTTCAGCGTACCTAGTTCGGGGATGACCTTTACTTTGGCAATCACTTCACCTTGCTTCACGCTTTGTCCGGCTTCTTTATATACTTCGGAAATGATACCGGAGATTTGCGGTTTGATGAGTACTTCATCTCTCGGCTCCACTTTCCCGGTAGCCACGGTTGTCTTTTCCAAATCGGCTGTTTCCGGGACGATGGTCTCATATACTTTTACCTTAGGCTGTGACTTCTGATATAAGAACACGAATGTCCAGATAAATATGGCAGCTACCACTACCAACGACGCGATTTTCAGATACTTCTTTGTTTTCATCTTATTATTGTATTATTGTTTTATTTCTCTACGTTATCACCCTGTCACCTCGTATCACTCATCCCTTATCGCCTCAATCGGCTTGATGGCCATTGCACGGTAGGCGGGCGCCAGTCCCGCCAATACTCCCAATGCGATGAGGAGGGTGCAGGTGCCGATAGCCAACCCGAAGGACACCTGATAATGCGTCTTGATTATTCCCGGTTCATTCGCTGCGCTTTCCAGTATTTGCAGCACAAGGACGGCAAAAGAGATGCCTGCCATACCGGCTGCGGTGGTCAGTACCATGCTTTCCGAAAGGATTTGTTGCAGAATGTCTTTGGGACGGGCGCCGATGGCACGCCGTATGCCTATCTCCGTAGTGCGTTCCCTTACCGTAACCATCATAATGTTGGATACGCCGATGGCGCCGGCAAACAGGGTACCCAAGCCTACCATCCAGATAAGGATGCGCGTGCCTGTCATCAGGGTATCCATCATGGAGAACATTGCCTCTGCGTTAAGGAACATGACCGCTTGTTTGTCGTCCGGTGAGATATAATGGGCGGCTTTGACAAGACGTTCTATCTCCGGTTCTACATCCGTAACCTTTACTCCCGGTTTCATGATAAAGCACACGACATCTATTCTTTGTCCCAGGTTGTACGTTTGCTGCATCGTTGTGAAAGGCAGGGTGACGGCTTCCGAAGCCTGTCCCTGTATGTTGACGTTACCTTCGGAAGAGCACATGCCGATGACGCGGTAGTAAATGCCGTTTACCCTGATATATTTTCCGCAAGGGTCCTCACCCGGTCTGAAAAGACTTTCGTACACGCGCTTGCCTATGACGCATACCTTTCGCGCTTCCCGTATATCCACGTCATTGATAAAGCGGCCGTAGGTCATTTCCTGATGTTCTACCTGTTCGTACTCGGGGTACAAGCCTTTGACGCTGCATTCGTATTTGTTTTCGCCGTAAACGGCTGTTTGTCCCCAAAGAGCGAATGACGGAGTGGCTATCTTTATTCCGTCGATGCCGCGCACCCGTTCCACATCTTCCAATTCCAAGTCCCACCGGCGGCCTTTGCGGAAGCCTTTATAAGCCTCACTCGTCTTTTGCGCGGCGATAAATCCGGAGTTGGTGGCAAAGCCCTCGAACTGCGATTTCATTTTCTCCTGCATGCCTTGTCCGCCGCCGATGAGTGCCACAAGCATAAAGATGCCCCAAAACACCCCGAAAGCCGTCAGCAGGCTGCGCGTCTTGTTTCTTGTTATCGTGACGAGGATTTCCTCGCACGTATCCATGTCTATTCTCATAATCGTTTAATCTGCTCTAAGTGCTTCAATGGGACTGATGCTTACCGCCTTTCTGGCCGGAAAGAATCCCGCGAGCGTACCTGCGATAATCAAAGTCAGCGTAGCTTGTATGGCGATGCCGATGTCTACTGTGGGGTCGGAGAACATTCTGGCCTGGAACATACCCGTGTCTGCCGTTTGGGTGCCGAAGGCGGAATTCATCCACTCGGTCACTCCGATGCCCGCTACCATGCCGATGTAGCCGAAGAAGGTCGTAATCGTGACGCTTTCCACAATAATCAGCCAAAGGATGGAGAAAGGCTTTGCGCCCAGCGCTTTCCGTATGCCGAACTCGCGTGTGCGCTCCTTGACGGTAATCAGCATGATATTCGATACACCTACAATACCGCTCAGCAACGTAAAGATACCTATCACCCAAATGGCCGTACGAAGCAGACCGGCAACGTTCTGTGTCTGTATGTACTGTGTGAAGCGGTTCCATATCCAGATTGCGCCTTCATCTTCCGGGTCGAAACGATGATTGGCGGCAATTACTTTCCGGTATTCTTTTTCAAAGGCTTCATTGGCTTCCTCACTCGTGAGGTTTTTGGTGGTGAAGATGATGTTGTTAAGCTTGTCGCCCTTGTTATAAATGGTTTGCAGGGTAGAGAAGGGGATAAAGGCCACGCTGCTCTGGTCGCCCTGGTCTTCGTACAGTCCGGCTACCTGGTAGGCTACGCCGCCTGCATTGACAAACTGGCCGACAGGCTCCGTATGCGACTTCCCGAAAAGAATCTCCGCCGACTTTTTATGAAGAATGATAACTTTCCGCCGCTCTTTGATATCGTTCCGGTTGATGAAGCGTCCGGTTGCGGTTTTTATGGCTTCGGATTGCACGTAGTTCGGGTGTACGCCCATTAGCGAGATATTGATGTATTCTTGTCCGAAGCTGATGTTTACATCGCCCTGCCGCAGTGTGGCGCCGGCGGTGATAATGTTATCCGGAAAGTATTTCTCGGTTGCGGCGAGGTCTTTGTTCTCCATTTGGATGCGTCGTCCCTCTTTCAGTCCTTCGTATGACTTGGTAGTCCAGCCGCCGCCCAGACGAATGGAGTTCAGCGCGCGCTCGGAGGCGTTTTGCTCGAAAGCGTGGATGATGCCGTTGCCCGCTCCCAGCAGTACGATAAGCATAAAGATGCCCCATGCCACCGCAAAACCGGTGAGGAACGTACGCAACTTGTTACGCTTGATGGTACCGTATATTTCTTGCCAAAGGTCTATCATGGTTAATGTGGTAATGCTATAAGATGGTCATTATTTCATATATCCGTCCTTGCCGAATGGCGACGCGTCATGATTCGGATTATCTTCGATACTGCCTATCACGCCGTCCTTGATGTGGATAATCTTATCCGTCTGATTGGCCACGCCGCTCTCGTGAGTTACGACGACGATGGTCATGCCCGTTTCGTGCAAGTCCTTCAGAATCTGCATAACCTCTACGGAAGTTTTGCTGTCGAGGGCGCCGGTCGGTTCGTCGGCAAGGATAATCTGGGGTTGGGTAATCAGCGCACGGGCAATGGCGACACGCTGCTTCTGTCCGCCGGACATCTCATTGGGCATGTGGTGCGCCCAGTCTTTCAGTCCCAAACGCTCCAGATACTCCAGTGCCATGGCATTGCGCTTCCGGCGGCCTACGCCTTGATAGAAGAGCGGGAGAGCTACATTCTCTACCGCATCCTTAAAGGAAATCAAGTTGAATGACTGGAAGATAAAGCCAATCATACGGTTACGGTATTCGGCTGCTTTGTTCTCGCTCAGGTTTTTGATAAGCGTACCGTTCAGATAGTACTCTCCGGTATCGTAATTATCCAGAATGCCTAATATATTAAGTAACGTGGATTTTCCGGAACCCGACGCTCCCATAATGGACACGAACTCTCCTTTCCGGATGTCGAGATCGATGCCTTTGAGAACGTGTAACGGCGCCCCGTTATGATAGGTTTTGTTGATGTCTTTTAGTTGTATCACGATTTTCCCTGTTTATTGCTTTGTTCTTATTAATTTTCACTATTAGACGCACCGATGTCACGAAAAGTTGCAAATGGAGCGAAGTTTTTTAAAAAAAGATTTTGCAGTGTCGTTTTTCTTTGTGTAATTTGTAACCATTAATGTTATAACTAACCCTTTAAACAAAAAAGTAAATATCATGAATTCAAACATGGAAAAACCCTATGTAGTGGGGATTGACATAGGCGGAACGAACACCGTCTTTGGTATCGTGGACGCACGTGGTACTATTCTTGCAAGTGGTTCCATCAAGACGGGAGCTTATGAACGGGCGGAAGATTACGTAGACGAAGTATGTAAGAATCTTCTTCCGCTGATTATCGCAAATGGCGGTGTCGATAAAATAAAAGGTATCGGTATCGGCGCTCCTAACGGCAACTATTATAGCGGTACAATCGAATTCGCCCCGAACCTTCCGTGGAAAGGGGTAGTCCCCTTGGCCGCCATGTTTGAAGAACGTCTGGGTATTCCCACCGCGCTGACCAATGACGCCAATGCCGCCGCCATCGGTGAAATGACCTATGGCGCCGCACGCGGTATGAAAGACTTCATCATGATAACGCTGGGTACAGGCGTAGGTAGCGGTATCGTTATTAACGGCCAGATGGTATACGGACACGACGGTTTCGCCGGAGAGCTGGGACATACCATTATCCGCCGCGAAAACGGTCGTCTTTGCGGATGTGGCCGTCACGGTTGTTTGGAAACTTATTGCTCGGCTACCGGTGTGGCGCGTACTGCACGTGAGTTCCTTACCGCACGTACCGAACCGAGTTTGTTGCGTTCCATTCCCGCCGAAAATATCACGTCTAAGGATGTGTACGACGCGGCCGTTCAAGGCGACAAGCTGGCGCAAGATATTTTTGATTTTACCGGTATCATTCTGGGCGAGGCTCTTGCGGACTTTATCGCTTTCTCCAGTCCCGAAGCCATTATTCTGTTCGGCGGATTGGCTAAATCAGGCGATTATATCTTCAAGCCTATTCAGAAAGCTATCGATGACAATGTCCTGACTATTTACAAAGGCAAGGCAAAACTGATGATGTCCGAGCTGAAAGACTCTGATGCAGCCGTACTGGGAGCCAGTGCACTGGGTTGGGAGTTGAGAGATATTAAATAAGCGCAGTCTTTAATAAAGGTATAGCCGCCCTGCCGGAACATCACGTTCCGGCAGGGCGGCATTGTTTTTTGATGTACATCAAAAGAGATTTCCAACCGTATCGAACGAATTTTTCCCTATGGTGAAAAGTCTTTTTCGTCCTACGAAAATAGAATATCCTTGTAGGAAACATAAGTTTTCCTGTACCCCCTTCACCTTTCACATCCCTTTATCCATACGGGATAGCGGGTGAAGGGGTGTTGTTGGTGTACACCGCGAGAACCGGCTTGCGGGACGGATGTTTTTGTCTTGCGAGACGGTTGCATTCGTCTCGTGAGATGGATTTATCCGTCTCCTGAGACAAATAATTCCATCCCGTGGGACGGGGCTTTTGAGATATTAAAAAAGGGAAACCGAATCAATCGGCTTCCCTTTTTTATTTAGAAATAGGAGTTCGGAATTAACCGTTGACTCTTTTTTCTTTAATTCTTGCTTTCTTACCGGTAAGAGCGCGCAGATAGTACAATTTGGCGCGACGAACTTTACCCACTTTGTTCACTTCGATGCTGTCGATAGCCGGTGATTCAATCGGGAAAATACGTTCTACACCTACAGTACCAGACATTTTACGTACGGTAAAACGCTTCTTGTCTCCATGTCCGGCAATCTTGATAACAACGCCGCGGTACAACTGTACACGTTCTTTGTTACCTTCGACGATACGATATGCTACTGTAACAGTGTCACCTGCCTTGAAGCTCGGGTGTTGTTTGCCGGTAGCAAATGCTTCTTCTGCAATTTTAATTAAATCCATTGTTCTTATTATTAAATTGTTTGATCGTTACAACGCAACATACCAGGCTTCTCACTCGGTGTCCTGACAGCGATTGCGCGAAAGCGGTGCAAAGGTAGAGTTTTTCTTTTGATTGACAAAGGGATGTACGCTTTTTCTTTTTTGTCAGATTGAAAGAAAAACTATCCCCCCTTTGGGATTACAGCAAAAGAAAAGTATATTTGTAGCAATTTAAAACGAACAAATATGAAGAAAAGTTATTTGAAATTCGTTTCCGGCGCAGCGTTGGCAATGATGTTTTTGTTGGCATCTTGCCATTCGGCCTGCGAAGTGACGAAAGTGGAAGGACGTATGCAACCGATGGATTCCACGTATGATGTTAATCCCGATACGGAAGCTATGGCGCTGCTTGCCCCCTATAAGGCAAAGATAGACAGCATGATGTACCGGGTGGTGGGCACTGCCGAAATGTCTATGGATAAAGGCGCTCCCGAAAGTCTCCTTTCCAATCTGGTGGCCGACGTGCTGCGCGGAGCGGCCGCGCAAGTGCTCGGAAAACCTGCCGATATGGGGCTTGTGAACATGGGCGGTCTGCGCAATGTGCTGACCGAAGGTGCCGTTACCTGCGGTAATATCTACGAAATACTGCCGTTTGAGAACTCGCTTTGCGTGGTAACTCTGAAGGGCGTTTATCTGAACCATCTGTTTGAAAATATAGCGGCGCGCGGCGGCGAAGGAGTCAGCGGCGTACAATTGCAGATTACCAAAGACGGCAAACTGCTCCGGGCTACCGTAGCCGGCAAGCCGGTTGTCGACGACAAGCTGTACACGGTTGCCACCATCGACTATCTGGCCGACGGCAATGACGGTATGACCGCCCTTATTCAGGGCGAGAAGAGAGACTGTCCGCCGGGAGCAACCTTGCGTGGTCTGTTTATGGACTATGTGGAGCGGCAGACGGCAGCGGGAAAGAAGATTATTTCGCGCATGGAAGGACGAATCACGGTAGAAGATTAAGAACGGAAAACTAAAAAAAGAGAATTCGATGAAACGTATATCTATATATTGCTTGCTGATATTCTGCGTATTGCTGACAGCATCGGCACAGCAGACCAAACAACTGGTCATTCTGCACACAAGTGATACCCATAGCCGTATCGAACCGATTGACCCGCATGCTGCCGACCGGTATGCCGGTATGGGCGGTGTGGTGCGCCGTGCCACTTTTCTGAAAGATTTTCGTGCCGGAAATCCGGATGTCCTGCTCTTTGACTGCGGCGACATTTCGCAAGGTACGCCGTATTACAACCTTTTCCAAGGCGAGGTGGAAGTCAAGATGATGAACCTCATGGGCTATGACGCCATGACTATCGGTAACCATGAGTTTGACTTCGGGCTGGATAATATGGCGCGTTTGTTCCGCATGGCCGATTTCCCGGTGGTGTGCGCCAACTATGATGTCACCGGAACCGTCCTTGAAGGGCTGGTGAAGCCTTACGTTGTACTGAACCGCGACGGAATGAAAATCGGCGTATTTGGGTTGAGTCCCAAAATGGAAGGCTTGGTACAGGCCGATAAGTGCGAAGGCGTCGTTTACAACGACCCGATTGCCGCGGCGCAGGAAGTGACCGACCGGCTGCGCGCACAAGAGGGATGCGATGTGGTTATCTGCCTTTCTCATCTCGGATTCCGCATAAAGAATGAAGTTTGCGACGAGAAACTGGCGGCGGAAACCAAAGGTATCGATGTAATTCTGGGCGGGCATTCCCACACCTTTATGGAGAAGCCGGCCTTTTACCTGAATGCCGAGGGCAAGAGTGTCCCGGTATTGCACACCGGAAAGAGCGGTATTTTCGTAGGAGAATTGGATTTGACGTTGACTAAGGAGTAGTAGATGAAAAGACTGTTACTATTTGTTCTGATGATAATGGGATGTTGCGGCCGTTTCGCTTCGGATGCGAAACGGTGTCCGGCGACACCTGCCGTTGCGGCTCCCGTGGAACCGTTGTTGGTAAGGCCGGTACTGGATGACGTGCGGTGCAGGCAGTGGGTGGACTCGGTGTTGGATAAACTGAGTCTGAAGGAACGTATAGGACAGCTTTTTATTTATACAATCGCCCCCTATCAGGATAAAGCCAACAAGGAGTTGTTGCGTAAGGTGGTTGAGGATTACAAGGTTGGCGGCCTGCTGTTCTCCGGCGGCTTGATGCAGAACCAGGCTATGCTGACGAATGAGGCGCAGCGCATGGCGGATATTCCTCTGCTGATTACGTTCGACGGGGAGTGGGGGCTGTCCATGCGCTTGCGGGGTACGCCCGTCTTTCCGAAGAATATGGTGCTGGGCTGCATACGGAACGACAGCTTGCTTTATGAATACGGCCGGGAGATGGCAAGGCAGTGCCGGGAACTGGGTGTACAGGTGAATTTCGCCCCTGTGGCGGATGTCAATATCAATCCGAAGAATCCGGTCATCAATACCCGCTCTTTCGGTGAGAGTCCGGTGAACGTGGCCGATAAGGTTACCGCTTATGCCAAAGGGCTGGAAGACGGCGGGGTACTCTCGGTGTCCAAGCATTTCCCCGGTCATGGGGATACGGATGTGGATTCGCACAAGGCGCTTCCTACGTTACCTTTCACGCGTGCGCGTCTGGATAGTGTGGAGCTGTATCCTTTTAAGAAAGTCATTCAGGAAGGGTTGAGCGGTATTATGGTAGGGCATCTGGAAGTTCCCGCTTTTGAGGCGCAAAGCGGATTGCCGTCTTCTCTTTCCCGTAATGTGGTTTATGACTTGCTGACACGCGAGTTGAAGTTTCGGGGACTTATCTTTACGGATGCCTTGGCGATGAAAGGGGTGTCGAATAATGGGTCGCTCTGTTTGAAAGCGTTGAAAGCGGGCAATGATTTGCTGCTCGTTCCACGGCGTATCAAGGAAGAAGTGGATGCCGTATTGGCTGCCGTAAAACGTGGCGAGCTGACGGAACAGGTGGTAGAGGAGAAGTGCAGGAAGGTGTTGACTTATAAATATGCTTTGGGGCTGAATAAGAAGCCGATGATTCGCCTTTCCGGTTTGGGAACCCGGATTAATACGCCTTATACACGTGATTTGATTCGCCGTCTGAACATGGCTGCCATTACCGTGCTGGGTAATGCAACGGAAGTGCTGCCGCTGGACCCGTCGATAAAGGATGTTGCCGTACTGAATGTAGGTGCGGCTGCGGAGATACGGCCTTTCATCAAACAGCTGTCCGGATATACGCGTCCGGTAGAGTTCCAATTGGGGAAAGACCTGCCGGCAGCGGGGCGTAAGGCTTTGAGGGATAAGCTGTCAAAATATAAACGTATTCTGGTATGCGTCACCGAGCATCGTTTGGCCGCTTATCAGTCTTTCTTTGCGGAGTTTGCCCCGGATGTCCCGGTGGTGTACGTGTTCTTCATTCCCGCTAAGCAACTGTTGCAGATACATCGGGGCATATCGGCCGCCGGAGCGGTGGTATTGGCTCATTCTTCGGATGAGGATGTGCAGCGGCAGGTAGCCGGGATACTCTATGCGGACGCTGTGGCTGACGGCAGGCTTTCGGCAAGTATCGGCGGTTTGTTTGCTACCGGAGAGGGGGTAGACCTGAACCCGCAGACAGAGCCGCATTTCGTACCCGAAGAGCATGGGCTGGATTCACGCTTGCTGGCGCGGATTGATACGCTGGCGCGCGAAGGTATACGGGAAGGCGCCTATCCGGGATGTCAGGTAGTGATTTTGAAGGATGGGAAAGAGATGTATAATAAGGCTTTCGGCACTTATACATGGAATACGGCTAAGAATAAAGCCGCTGTTCCGGTGACGCCGGCATCCGTATATGATATTGCGTCTTTGACGAAGACCACGGCTACCTTATTGGCCGTAATGAAGCTGTATGATAAAGGACGCTTGAACCTGACAGACCGTGTGGCTGATTATCTTCCATACTTGCAAGATACGGATAAACGTAATATCACTGTCAGGGAATTGTTGTTCCATCAGTCGGGGTTACCTTCCACTTTGTTGTTCTATCTGGAGGCCGTCGACAAGGACAGTTATGATGGTACATTGTTCAAGGCAAGGGCGGATGCGCAGCATCCTACCCGTATCGGGCGGCAGACATGGGCTAATCCGAAGTTCCGTTTCCGTCCGGGACTGACTTCGAAAGTACGTACAGCCGAATGTACGTTGCAGGTTTGTGACAGCCTCTGGCTGAACAAGTCTTTCAAAAAAGAGTATCTTCAAAAAATCGCGGATACCCCTCTGAAGGATAAACGGTATCGTTATAGCTGCGTGGGCTTTATTCTGTTGCAGCAACTGGTTGAGGCGCGTGCGGGAATGCCTATGGATGAGTTTCTGGCTCAGGAGTTTTATACTCCGATGGGGTTGAAGCGCACCGGGTATCTTCCGTTACGGTTCTTACCTGAAGAGGAGATTGTTCCTTCGTCCGTTGACCCTTTCCTGAGGAAAACGACTCTGCAAGGATTCGTGCATGATGAGTCTGCCGCTTTTCAGGGTGGTGTTTCCGGCAACGCGGGATTATTCTCTACGGCTGGGGAAGTGGCACGGATTTATCAAATGTTGCTGAACGGCGGTGAACTGGATGGAAAACGCTATTTGAGTAAGGAAACTTGCAGGCTCTTTACCACTACGGTTGCCAGAAGCTGTCGCCGCGGCCTGGGATTCGATAAGCCGGATATGCAGAACCCTGCAAAAAGTCCTTGCGCACCTTCCGCCCCGGCATCGGTGTACGGGCATACGGGTTTTACCGGTACTTGCGCATGGGTGGACCCGGATAATGGCTTGGTTTATGTTTTTCTCAGCAACCGTATTTATCCGGACGTATGGAACTCGAAGCTGCTAAAGCTGGATATTAGGGGGAGAATACAGGAAGCGATGTATCGGGCGGTGTTGAAGTAAGGTATCACGTCCGAATAAAAAATAGAGGAGAGGCTGGCTGACTTTGGATTGTCAGGCAGCCTCTCCTTTTTTTGAAACAATTAATTTATTCTGTTAAGCTTTAGGTGTGTATGTTAGAATGCGATACCGATACGTAAGCCTAAGTTATTCACACCGTCTACACTGTAAGTGAAGAGGTCGCCTTTGTTGGTGCCGTAGCTATAATAGGCCGCGAAGTGCAGACCCGGACCGTAAGCCCACGGATAGACGTTGAAGCCGATTTCGGGGGATACATAGAAGCCCCATGTATCTTTGTTGGTTTCGAACGCGTTGAAAGTGGACTTCAACTGCGCATATTGTGCGCCGAGTTTGACGCCTACATACGGCTGGAATGCACCGCCGCGGTTCCATGCGTAACGCGTGGCAAGACCGAAAGGCAACTGGAATACGGTGTGCTGCTGGTCGGTGTTCAAGCTACCGCTTTCGCCAACCGGCAAGGTCTGACGGCTGAAATATTCATGATTGCTATGATAAGCAAGGAAGCCTCCTAAAGCAAAATTGGACGTCAGGAAGTAACCGCCTTCAAAGTTCATACCCCATCCGCTGGCTTTATCGGCGAAGTGGTTGCTTAAGGGGAAGTTGAACTGCCAATCGATGTTGGCGTAACCGTTATCGGTCATCTGTGCCTTTGCCGGCATGGCGAAGACAAGGGCGAGGGCTGCAATGGCGAATGCCCTCAAAGATATATATTTCAATGTTTTCATACTTGTTCTTGTTTTATAAATTCAACAATAGCTTGCTATCGGGATAGAAGAAGCTGGCTGCTTATCTCGGTTGAGCACTCATTCTGTTCAGATAGGCAGATTGTGTAAAGGATTGGTTTACGCCTTCTACGGCCATCTTGGTGTTGAAAGAAGTCGAACCGCTCAATAATCCGCTCATGTAGCTGGTCCACAGAACAGGGAGTTTCTCTTTCTCGCCTTGAGGAGCGTCGAGGTTCAGCAATTCGGTGATGAAGGAACCGGTACTATAAGCATAGTTTACGGCATACGGATAGTACCATCCGCCCCAGTTACCCCAGTAAGGAGCGTCCCAATAGCCCGGATAGTTCCACCACCATTCGGGGCGTCCGTAGTCTGTAAAGTAGTAAGTGCTCTTTACGTAGCTGACTTGCAAACCGAGGTCGGCGTCTTCACGGTTGTCCACACGGAGATAACCGCGGTTGTTCATATTGGTAACGTATGCGCTGAGGATTTCCTGCGCGCTTTCGTCTTTCCAATATTCGGCGTCTTTACTGTTGCCGATAACAAGGATGCTATCCGGTAAGTAGTAAGTTTCGAAAGCTTTGAAGTCTGCTTTCGTGTCATAATTGGTATAAACCAGATACTTGCTGTCCAGCTTATCCATGTCGGGGTCTTTTTCGCAAGAAACAAATGCTATTGCGAAGACCGCTAATAATAAGGGAATAAATTTCTTCATACTTCTATAATTGTTTAGGTTAAATATAAATTCCTGCCCTATTGGTACCTTAGGCTTTTGGAGAAAGAACAAGATAAAAAATAAAAGGTTCAAAAATAAATGTGTTAAATGTGCGGCGAACGATAAAGAAATAGGGTGATGAATGTATGGTAAATACATCATCACCCTATTGTATGCAGGCTTATCGCAACTATTTTACAATCTGATAAATACTTTCTAATTCTTCTGCGGAGAAAGCCGTGTTTTCCATCGCTCTCAGATTATCTGCCAATTGTCCGACGGAACTTGCCCCGATAATGACCGAGGTCACCAAGTCGTCTTTCAGTATCCATGCGAGCGCCATCTCGGCAAGGGTTTGGCCGCGACGGATAGCGAGTGCATTCAGTGCTTGGATTTTGCTCAAGACTTCCTCTGTCAGCGCTTCTTTTTTAAGGAAGCCGCCTTTGGCGATGCGCGAGTTTTCTGGAATACCGTTCAGGTAGCGGTCTGTAAGCAAGCCTTGTGCCAGAGGAGAGAAGGCGATGAAACCGGTACCGTTCTCTTTGGCTTGTAGCAGGATGCCTTCTTCTTCCGGCTCGCGGTTGAACAGGTTGTATCTGCCTTGGTAGAGGAGACAGTGAACATCTCTCTCTTCCAGATATTTATAAGCTAATTCTGCTTTGTCTTTAGGGTATTTGGAGATACCGATGTAGAGTGCTTTCCCTTGCCGTACAATATCAACCAGTGTTTGAAGTGTTTCTTCGAGAGGGGTATTGGGGTCGTAGCGATGGGCATAGAAGATATCTACATAATCCAAATTCATTCGCTTCAGGCTTTGGTTGAGGCTGCTCATTAAAGACTTTCGGGAACCCCAGTCACCGTAAGGTCCTGCCCACATTTCATGTCCAGCTTTGGTGGAAATGAATAACTCGTCCCGGTAGGGCATAAATGATTTCTTCATGATCATGCCGAATGTTTCCTCTGCGGAGCCATAGGAAGGGCCATAGTTATTGGCAAGGTCAAAGTGGGTGATACCTTTGTCGAATGCGTAATGCGCCATTGACAGAGAGTTGGCAAATGTATTGATATCGCCGAAGTTGTGCCATAACCCTAAAGAAATTTCAGGCAGCAGGATACCGCTCTTACCGCAACGGCGGTATTTCATACCGTTATCGTATCTGTCGGGGGCCGGGGAATAGGTGGGATTTATCATATCTGTTGGTTTTAGTAAAAGTGTTAGTACTTGATTAGTAGTTGTTGTAAAATAATTCTATATTCATTGGGAGTATTACCCTTTTTCTTTTTAAACGTCCGGATAAAATTAGATAAGTTATTGAAACCGCATGAATAACAAATCTCTGCTACTGTGTGAGAAGTCTCGGTCAGCATTTGACAGGCATGCGCTATTCGTAAGTTAGTCACATATTCTATAAAAGTGAAGTTCGTTTTTTTCTTGAAGAAATGGCTAAATGCAGATTCTGACATATTGACCAAATCTGCTGCTTCTTTTAATTTAATGGGTTCTTGGTAGTTTAATTCTATATATTTACAGACTTTGGCTATCCTTCTGCTTTTTGATGTACGAACTGTATCTAGGGTGTTGTAGAGATTGTCTACTAATGTATGATACTCTGATGTAGATAATTCGTGCAGAATAGAAAAGAATTCCAATACAGTGTGGAAGCCTTGCATACGTGTCAACAGGAGGATTCTCTCTTTCATTCTGAGCATCGTTTCTTCAGAGAAGGAAATTCCTTTTTGTGCATTGTGCAAGAGTTGCTTTATTGTACTGAATAATCGTTTGTTTAAAATAGGGAAGTTCAATAGATTCTCTGAAAATTGAATTGTTACTACATGATTGCCTTCTATAATTTCTCCTTTCCAAGCGTGAGGGAGTCCTGGACCAATCATTATTAAATCCAACTCACCGAATTTTTCTATGGAATCACCGATAATTCTTTCTCCATATGTATTTAATACCAGATTTAGTTCAAAATCGGAATGATAATGTATAGGATAGTCGAATTTAGCATCAGGATGATTCAAAACAATGAATAAATCATCATTAGAGATAGGTGTTATTTCTTTTTGAATGTCTTTCATTGGTACAAGCCTATTTTGTGCACAAAGCTACAAATAATTATGAAAAAGCAGTGAAGTATTCAAAAAAGTATAATCATTAAACAATATACTATCAGAATGTTATAGTGTCATACTCTACCTTTGCAAAATAAATTATATCCTTTAAATTAATGTTGAAATATCATGGAGGCATTTTCTATCGGAACTATTGATATTGTTATTGTAGCAGTCTACCTTCTGTTTATAATATGGTGGGGAATAAAGAATGGAAAGAGTACAGATGCACAGTCTTATTTTTTGGCTGGACGCTCGATGCCTTGGTGGGTGGTTGGACTTTCGTTATTTGCAGCCAGTATATCCAGTACAACATTAATTGGACAGTCTGGAGATGCTTACCACACAGGACTGGCTGTTTTCAATTATAACTTGACAGGCATTATAGTTATGGTCTTTTTTGCAGTCTTCCTCCTCCCTTTATATATAAGATCAAAGGTATTTACTATTCCTGAGTTTTTAGAAAGGCGATTTGATAAACGTTCCCGATATTACTTTTCTGCTATTTGTATTGTAGGTAATATATTTCTTGATGCAGCCGGAGCTCTTTATGCTGCTGCATTGATTATTAAATTAGTATTGCCGGAAGTGGATCTGCGTCTGATTATTGTAGTCTTTGCTATTATAGCAGCTTCATATACTATTCCAGGAGGACTATCTTCTACTATTAATGCAGAACTCATTCAGGCTGTCGTTTTGATTTTGGGTTCAGTATTACTTACTTATTTTTGCTTTTCGCAAGGTGGTGATTATTTCTTTAATCTTTGGGCAAATGATGATATTTTAGTAAAATTAATTCGCCCGTTATCAGACAATGCAACTCCTTGGTTAGGCTTGATTGTAGGAATGCCTGTATTGGGTATCTATTTTTGGGCAAATAATCAGACTCTGGTACAACGTGTTTTAAGTGCAAAAACTATTGATGAGGGAAGAAAAGGAGTAATTTTCACGGGCTTTCTGACAATGAGTACGTTGTTTATTATTGCTGTTCCGGGATTGATAGCCCGTAATTTATTTCCTGGACTGGAGAAACCGGATATGGTATATCCTAATATGGTAATGCAATTGATGCCGGTAGGGTTATTAGGTGTAATGTTAGCTGCATTGTTGTCTGCTTTAACTTCTACAATCAGTGCGATCTTAAATTCAACTTCTACGTTGTTTACAATGGACTTTTATGCACAAATTACTAAAGAGGTAGACGCTAAGAAATTGGTATTAGTAGGAAAAATAGCTTCTTGTATAATTATTATACTTGCGGCACTGTGGGCTCCTCAGATAGGAAAGTTTGGGTCACTTTTGAAATACTATCAAGAAATGCTTTCTTATATTGCTCCACCTATTGTAGCGGCTTTTTTACTTGGAATTTTTAATAAAAGGGTGAATGGAAGTGGGGCTTTTATAGGATTAATTTCAGGTTTTTTGATAGCTCTTCTTTTGTTGTTTTATAAGAATGCAATATTTGGAGATTTACATTTCTTGTTAATGGTGCCTTTTTTACTGATATTCAGTATGGTGGTAATTTATGTAGCTAGTTTGTTTTTTGGAGTTCCGAAGATGCAGGCGTTAATCGATACCACTTTTTCTTTTATAGATTTAAAAGAAGAATATGTGAACTTAAGAAGAACAGCTTGGTATAAGAATTATCAGATATGGGCTGCTATTTTACTTGTGTTGAGTGCTTTTATTTGGATCATTTTTTAATAGAACTATGAAGATGTATGAAACTGAAGAAATTTGAAGGGAATCCTATCTTGGCTCCATTTCCAGGTAATGAATGGGAATCACTGGTAACTTGTAATCCTGGAGTTTATTATGATCATGGAACATTTTACATGTTATACCGTGCGGCAGGGAATGATACTGAACATGTTATTCGTTTAGGACTGGCTACTAGTAAAGATGGATTCCATTTTGAGAGACAGTCTGATAAACCAGTATTTGCACCTAGTTTGGATGGTCCGGATGCCGGTTGTGTGGAAGATCCTCGTATTGTGAAGTTTGATAATGAATATTACATAACCTATGCATATCGTCCGGTACCCCCCGGACAATATTGGAAATTTGCTCATGATGAGGTTTCTGTCCCTGCATGTGGGAGATATGCACCAGCTGCTATCGTTAAAAATTTAGGGAACACAGGGCTGGCTGTTACTAAAGATTTTAAAGACTTTCGTCGTTTAGGACGTTTGACTTCTCCTGTATTGGATGATCGTGATGTTATTCTGTTTCCAGAAAAGATAAATGAGCAATTTGTTATGCTGCATCGCCCTAAACAATATATCGGTAAAGAATATGGAGTAGATTATCCTTCAATTTGGGTGAAGTTCTCTGATGATATCTTAAACTGGGAGAATAAAAAAAGTTATCTCCTCTTATCAGGTCAAGAAGGTACTTGGGAGGAAAAGATAGGAGGTAGTACGCCGCCTTTGAAAACAGAAAAAGGTTGGTTGGTTCTTTATCATGGCGTAGAACACGGTGGAAGAGGGTATTATAGAGTCGGAGCAATGTTACTTGATTTGAATAATCCATTGAAAATCATATCTAAGACAAAGCGTTTTATTTTAGAACCGGAAATGGTATTTGAAACCCAAGGATATTATAATGGTTGTGTATTTCCGACAGGTAATGTTATTGTAAATGATACACTTTTTGTATATTATGGCGGGGCGGATAAGTATGTTTGTGTGGCTACTTGCTCAATCTCTGAGTTACTTTCATTTTTGTTGACTGAGTGTAAGTTATGATTATTAATAGATTAAAAAAAGATACTATGAATATAAGGCAAATTATATTGACCATAGCGTTTTTAATGGTGTGTATCGCTTGCGAAAATAGGAGAAGTGATGTCCAGATAACAATATTACCAGAGGTAGTTAGTACTGGATTTATAGGTAATGGCGCTGAATGGGACCCGTATGACGAGGCGGAAGCTTGGGGTAGTACCATTTCGGATGAAGACTGGAATAAACTTTTTTCCAGGCTTGATTATATGAAGCCCCAATATATTCGTTGCATGATTAATAGCCCTTATCGTTATTATAATGTTGAAACTGGCAAGTATGATAAAAATAGAAATATAGAATCTATTTCACGGTTGTTAAAGTATTGTACAGAACATGATATAACGGTTATTTATGGCGAGTATAATCCGCCTACTTGGGATATGAAACAAGATCAAGAGTGGATTGATATGTCTGTTGATTATTTGAATTATCTTGTTACCGATTTAGGATTTTCATGTATAAAACATTTTGTCATATTTAACGAACCAGATGGAATTTGGGCATCTACTAATGGCGATTATGAATTATGGAAGAATGTCTTATTCCGTTTTCATGAGAAAATGAAAACATATCCGGGATTATTGGAGAAAGTGTCTTTTGCGGGGCCTGATGTTGTGGTAAATTATAAGAATCCTGTATCACCTTATGATGCCGAGGGTTGGGTAAAACAGACAGTTTCGGATGTAGATAGTCTAATCGGTATATATGATATTCATGCCTATCCAGGACAAGGACAAGTACGTGCCGGTGAATATAAGGAGATATTAGCTAAATATAAACGGCACATTCCAAAAGGAAAGAAGATTTTATTAGGTGAAGCTGGGTATAAATATTGGAATCCGGCAGATAGCATATTGGGTGCGGAGTATCGTCATAGGGTGGAGAATCATCCTTTCACAAAAGGGTCAGACTGTAATATGTTTGTTTATGATTATTTTTATGGATTGGATATGCCGCTTCTTGCTATGGAAGTTATGAATAGTGGATATGCCGGAGTAGCTGCTTGGATGTTAGATGATGCCATGCATAGTAAAAACGATTCTGGGAAAACTGAAGATATTAAAATATGGGGAATGTGGAATATACTTGGTGAAGAGGTGTTTAGTAAGCCAGATGAAGAGAATATACGACCTTGGTATTATACTTGGGCCTTGATGTGCCGATATTTTCCAGCAGGAAGCGAAATTCTGAAAACATCATTATCAGATATTGCACAGGGCATTTATGCTGTTGCAGGCAGGTATAAGGGGTTGTTTACTATAGCTCTGGTAAATGTTGGAAATGAAGATAAAGAAGTGGTGCTAAATATTCCTAAGGATTTGAATGGTGTTCAACTCTTTAAATATGAAGAACAAAACATGCCTGCTAATCAATATGGTTTTCCTATACCGGTAGAACAGAAGCTCGATTTATCTAAGTATTTTTCTATTAAGATAAAAGCGCAGAGTTTTGTTCTTCTGACTCAATTACAGGAATAAGAAGATTAAAGTAATCTTTTATAATATTTAGAGATTAAAATAAAAACACATAAAAAAGTTTATCACAGTAAGGTTACTTTGCTGTGATAAACTAAATAATCTATTTTTGTTCAACGGAAACGGGTTACAAGCTTTCTTAAACAAACAAAATTACGGATCAAATACTATGGAAAATCAGAATTACATAATGCGGGAAATCACCCCTCTATCTGAACGTGACTGTTTTTATATTGCTGATCGTCGGAAAACAGAGTTTACTTATCCGATTCATTGTCATGCAGAATACGAATTAAATTTTACTGAACATGCCTCTGGTGTACGTCGTGTTGTTGGTGATTCTACTGAAATTATAGGTGATTATGATTTGGTGTTGATTACAGGGAAAGAGTTAGAACATGTATGGGAACAACATGAATGTACTTCTAAAGAGATTCGTGAAATAACAATTCAATTTTCATCTAATCTGTTCTTTAAAGATTTTATTAATAAAAGTCAGTTTGATAGTATTCGCCGAATGTTGGAGCGTGCACAATGCGGTCTTTCTTTTCCTATGCAAGCTATTATGAAAGTATATAACTGGTTAGATAAACTGGCTTCTGAAGAACAAGGATTTTATGCTGTAATGAATTTTTTACGTATTCTCTATGAGCTTTCTTTGTATGAAGATGCTAAAGTTTTATCAAGTTCTTCGTTTGCCAAAATTGAAACATTTGCTGATAGTAGGCGCGTGCAAAGAGTACAAAAATATGTTGCAGAACACTATCAAGAGAATATCCGTTTAAATACTTTAGCAGATATGGTTGGTATGACTCCAGTAGCTTTTAGTCGTTTCTTTCGTTTACGTACGGGGAAAACACTTTCTGATTATATTATTGATATCCGTATTGGATTTGCTTCTCGTTTATTAGTAGATTCGGTAATGTCTATCGCTGAAATTTGTTATGAATGCGGCTTCAATAATCTTTCTAATTTTAATAGGATGTTTAAGCGTAAGAAAGGATGTGCTCCAAAAGAATTTAGAGAAAACTATAGAAAGAAAAAACTTGTAGTATAAGGCTATCCTGTAATAAAAACATTGGAAATTGTATGTTCATTAAATAACTATCCTATACTCTATTTGTTTTTAAGCATAGATTATATTGTTGATTGTCATCGTATTATATTGATAATGAAGGCGTCTGTGATAAAAATAAATTGTATATGCTTTTGATAAAATAGTATCAAAGACTCTGCTGCAATCCCCCTATATTTGCAATATCACTTTTTAACACTAATCTAATTGGTTATGAAACAAAGTAAGAGTCTTTTTTTTGTTGTGATTCTATTGGTTCTAATGGGTTGCACTGGAATGAAAAAGAATGGATACGTTCCGGTAAATAAGAATGCAATTCCTGAAGCTGTTCAATTATTGGATTTTTTGTATTCAATACAAGGTAAGTATACGTTGACTGGAATGCATAATTTTGCGAGTGATATAAATCGCTATGATCAGGTTGTGGATTCTCTAACAGGGAAAACGCCTGTTGTATGGGGCTCTGACTTTAGTTTCAATGCATTGGGAAACAATCAATGCGAGTTTCGCCATTGCGGGCCGTTGAATTTAACAGTTCCCGGCAATAAGGGGATATCCTGTGGAGAGCTTAGCTTATCTCCAATTCAGCAACGACAATTAATAATTGATACTGCTATAAAGAGACACTCGGAAGGACGTATTATAACATTGATGTGGCATTGCTGTTGGCCAACTAATGGCGATGATTGTAATGGTGATGATATTTGGCGCTGGGCTGATAATCTTCCAAGTCAGCAAGAATGGGATGAGTTGACAACTGATGGTACAGCACTTAATGGTATTTGGAAAAAACAGATGGACGGAATTGCTATGTGTCTGAGAGAACTTCAAAATGCAGGTGTTCCAGTACTGTGGAGACCTTTTCATGAGATGAATGGAGTTTGGTTTTGGTGGTGCAATAAACCAGGTGAAAATGGATTTAAGAAGTTATGGATAGCGATGTATGACTATTTTACAAATTATCATAAATTAAATAATTTGCTTTGGGTGTGGGATGCTAATGCTCCACGTAATAATCCGGGTGATGAGGCCGGTCCATATGCTGATTATTACCCAGGGTCAGAGTATGTAGACGTATTGGCTGCTGATGTTTATCATAGTGATTGGAAACAATCACATCATGATGAACTCTTAGAATTGGGTAAGGGTAAAATTATTTCTTTAGGTGAGGTGGGTAATCTACCTTCGGTAGAAGTATATGAGAGGCAACCAAAATGGTCATGGTTTATGCCTTGGGGGTATTTTATTCAAAATAAGGAGAATATAAAAATAGCAAAAGATATCTATAATCATCCGCATAGTATCAATTTGGATATGATAGACTTTACCGATAGGATATATAAGTTAAAAAAGTAACTACTTTTTTACATGAAGTTTATACATATAAAGATATTGTTTTTAGTTTTTGTCTTTTTCCTCTTTGGAGAATTAAAATGTCAAGAATACCCTGTTCATACTATAACAAATGGAATAGTAACTGCTCAAATATATTTGCCTGATCAAGATAAAGGTTTTTATAGGGCTACACGGTTTGATTGGTCAGGAATTATTGGCAGTTTGATTTATCAAGGTATAGATTATTTTGGGCAATGGTATTCAAAACATAATCCAAGAGTGAATGATGCGATATCTGGTCCTGTTGAAGAGTTTAATGAAATAGGATATGAATGTATTGAGGATGAAGATGAGTTTTTAAAAATAGGAATAGGTGGTCTTCGTAAATCTAATAATGAGCAATATGATAGATTTAAACTTTATGAGATTATTAATCCTGGAGAATGGATTGTAGAACGAACAGGCCGTAAAGTAATATTTAGACATTTGATTAAGGATGTTTCAGGCTATTCTTATTGTTATACAAAATGTGTAGAACTAACAGTTGGTATACCTGAATTACTTATAACACATACATTGAAGAATACAGGAAGAAAAGTCATTAAGACCAAAGTTTATAATCATAATTTTTTGACTATAGGACATTTGTTTACTGACTCCAATGTAGTGGTAACATTTCCGGAGAACATTGTTAAGAGTATCTCAGATAATAAAAATAGAATTTTGAATATTGATAAAAATAGAGTTGGATTTACAAGAGCAATTTTTCCTAATGAAAGTGTGATGGTAATGAATATTAATGATAATCCTGTCGCGGGTAGTATTATTGTTGAGAATGAAAAGTTGAAAGCTGGAGTAGAGATTACCTCAGATGCTAGATATTCTACAATCCATTTTTGGGCATCGGAGAGAACGTGCTGCCCAGAACCTTATATTAATATTGAACTGTTTCCTCGGCAGGAGATTGACTGGAGTTTTAAATATGTTTTTTATGTAAAATAAAATACTCTCTTGCAAGATTTGAATTATATAACATGATATCGTTAACATATAAATAGACATGCCTATGGAAAATAAATAATGGATAGAGTGAAGTACACTTAATATATAAATTATAATCATTAAAAAACAACCTAAAAAATGAAAAACATGCAAAATCATTATGTAAATGGAATAGATGCAAGGTCTTTGATGGCAAAGATACCTTTGTTTATGAAATTATGCTCTTTTTTGTTATTGATTAATGTAAGTGTTGCTTTTGCTAGTGCTTCCAATAGTAGGATAAGTCTTTCTTCTGAAAGTATTATGCAATCTGGTATCACTGTTACGGGGACAGTGGTTGATACGGAAGGTTTAACAATGCCGGGTGTGAATATTATTGTTAAAGGGACTACTACTGGAGTTATTACTGATATTGATGGCAATTTTAGAATTTCTGTTCCAGATAAGAACTCTGTTCTAGTCTTCTCATTCGTTGGATATACTGCTCAAGATATTGTAGTTGGTAATCAAACAAATATTAAAGTTACTTTACAAGCTGATGCATTGGAATTGGAAGATGTTGTTGTGGTAGGGTATGGTGTCCAAAAGAAAAAGTTGGTGACGGGTGCTACTTCACAAGTGAAAGGTGAAGATATTACTAAATTAAATACTGTAAATGCTTTAGGCGCATTAGCCAGCCAAACTCCAGGTGTGAATATAACCTCCGTATCCGGAATGCCTGGTGAGGGTTTTAAGGTTGCTGTTCGCGGTCTTGGTACAGTAGGTAATTCAGAACCGTTATATATCATAGATGGTGTTACAGGTGGTGATATCAACTCTTTGAATCCGGCAGATATCGAATCAATTGATATTTTGAAAGATGCGGCATCTGCTGCTATTTATGGTGCTCGTGCTGCAAATGGTGTTGTTTTAGTTACAACGAAGCAAGGGCGTACAGGCAAGTTGGATATAACATTAGATACTTATGTTGGATGGCAAAATGTATATAAAAAGCCGGAACTATTGAACGCACAACAGTATGTTGAAATTATGAATGAGGCATATGCTTATGATAATAAAACATTAGATTGGGCTAATCTTGTTCCTGATTGGGATCGAATTCAGAATGGCTGGGAAGGTCCTCAGTGGTTTGAGAGTGCATTAAATAAGAATGCCTTAATTAGAAATCATTCATTAAATATAAGTGGTGGTAGTGAACGTTCTGTTTTTTCAATGGGTATATCGAATACGAGTCAGGAAGGTACTATTGGTAAGCCTGTTGCTCCGGTTTATGAAAGAACGACAGTTCGCATTAACTCAGAACATACCCTATATAAACACAATGATTTGGATATATTGAAGTTTGGAGAAAATATTAATTTCCATGCCGGTAGTAAAAATGGTATTGCCATTGGCAATATGGATTCTAATAGCATTTATAGATTATTAAATACCTATCCTGTTTTTGATATTTATGATGCTGCTGGTAATTACACAACTGCTATTCCTCTTAATAGTAGTAGAGCTAATCCTATTGGAATGATGGATTATGAACATGGGCAAAATGAAACAAAGACTTATGGTCTTCATGCAAATGCTTATCTTGTGCTACAACCAATTAAAAATTTAAAGTTCAGGAGTAGTTTTGGGGTACGTTATTTACAAAATAATTATAGAAAATTTGCTCCTGTATATAATCTTTCAAGTGATAACTTTAGGAATGAGAATGAAGTGCAGCAGCAGATGACAACAAGAATGAATTGGATGATTGAAAATACCATTAATTATACATTTTCGGCTGGACGAAATAATTTTGATATCTTACTGGGGCAATCTGTTGAAAATAACGGTTTAGGCATGAGTATGAACGGCTCAAATAAGAATTCTTTGTTTAATGATTTTGAGCATGCTTATTTAGATAACACCAAGGTAATTCTTGCTGGTTCGACAACTCTTGGTGGTGCGCCTATTACTCCTCATAAAATGGCATCATTTTTTGGTCGCGTGAATTATGATTATAATGAAAAGTACATGTTGACTTTTGTAATGAGAGCTGATGGTTCGTCAAATTTTAAGCGTGGAAAGCGTTGGGGATATTTCCCATCAGTGTCAGCAGGCTGGGTGTTAACCAATGAATCTTTTATGGAAGGTATAACTTCTTTTATGGATTTCTTTAAATTGAGAGCAAGTTGGGGACAAAATGGAAATCAGTCCATTGATGGTTTCCAGTATTTATCCACTATTGATTTTAATGCTCGTTATTTCTTTGGTACTGACAAAGGGGCTATTACTACAGGAGCTTATCCTGATATTCTTGCCAATGAGGATGTGACTTGGGAAACTTCTGAACAGATAAATGTAGGTTTTGATGCTCGTTTCTTGAGAAGTCGTTTAGGTGTAACATTTGATTATTATGTAAAGAATACCAAAGATTGGTTGTTAAAAGCTCCTGCATTAACAAGTTATGGAGCAGGTGCACCTTATATTAATGGTGGCGATGTACAAAATAAAGGTATTGAATTGGGATTAACTTGGAGAGATCAAGTAGGTGACTTTTCTTATGGCTTGAGTTATAATATAGCACATAATAAGAATGAAGTGACTAAGATTAATAATAGTGAACAAATTATCTATGGTAGTACAGGTACATTATTTAGAAACAGTGATGAAATGTATCGTGCACAGGTTGGTTATCCTATAGGTTTCTTCTATGGTTATAAAACAGCGGGAGTTTTCCAGAATCAGGCTCAGATTGATGCATACAAAGGTGCTAAATATGATAATGTGCAGCCGGGTGATCTTATTTTTGTGGATACTAATCATGATAATAAGATTGATTCCAAAGACCGTACCATGATAGGCAATCCTTATCCTAAGGTGAATATGGGATTTAATGTCAATATGGAATATAAAGGATTCGATTTGAATATTGCAACAGTTGCTGTTTTAGGAAATCAGATTGCTCAGTCCTATCGGAACTATAAAGATGAACCATTGGATAATTATACAACAGAGATATATGGACGTTGGCATGGTGACGGTACTTCTAATACATTGCCAAGGTTAACGAGTACTTCACATTTAAATTGGCAGAATATTTCTGATATATATATTAAAGATGGTGATTATTTCCGTATTCAAAATCTTGCTATTGGATATGATTTTAAGAAATTATTCCCACAAATGTTTCTTGAAAAGGCGCGTTTGTATTTTGCAGTGCAAAACCTCTTGACAATTACTGGCTATTCAGGCATGGATCCTGAAGTCGGTTATGGCGATGGAAAGAGCTGGGCATCAGGTATTGATATTGGTTCTTACCCTTCTCCACGTACAATAATCATAGGTTTCAATCTTAAATTTTAATAAGCGATGAAAAAAATACTATTATTATGCATTTCTGTATTTATGTTTATGGGTTGCGAGAGCTTCTTGGATACAGATAATTTGACGAAAAAAGATTCTTCAAGCTTTCCTAAGACCGAAGCTGATGTTAATATGTTAATAGCAGCGACATATCAGACTATCGTTCAAATAGCACCATTAAATAATCCCTTTTTTATGAGTGATTTGGCTTCTGATGATCGTTTTGGCGGAGCTGGGCAGAGTGATAGGGACAATCGAGCTATCGGGCGTTTGAAACGTAATGGTGAAGATCAATATAAGAATCCTTGGCAGCAGATGTATTCTGCCATCTTTAGAGTAAACACAATTCTGAATAGTATGGATATGGTTGCTTGGAGCAGTGAAGTTAATAGAGAGGCTGTTGAAGGAGAAAGCTTATTTTTGAGAGCTTATGCTTATATGAATCTTTGCCGTACTTATGGAACGGTTCCTTTAGTACTGACAACAGAACAAGTGAATTTGCCTCGTGCAACTCCCGAAGAACTTTGGGGGCAGATAGCCTCAGATTTTAAGGCTGCCATTGAGAAAATACCTGCTATAAAATTTCAAGCCATGGATAAGTCTCGTTTAGGTCATGCTACGAAGTGGGCTGCAGAATCTATGATGGCAAGAGCCTGGTTGTTTTATACAGGTTATTATGAGGAAGAGAATATGCCGCTCGCCGATGGAGGGAGTATTTCCAAAGAACAGGTAATTGATTGGCTTAAGGATGTTGTAACTAATAGTGGGCATGGACTTTTACCTAATTTTTGGTCATTGTGGCCTTATAGTAATGAGGAAACTTCCAAAGACTATAAATATATGAAAAAAATTAAGGCTGATTACGCCCAAAAATATGGTGATATTACTTGGATTAAAGAAGAGGGAGCTAATTATGAAAATATATTCAGCTACAAATATTCATCGTTAGCTGATACTTATGGTGAAAATCATGCAAATCAGCTTGTATTGTATAGCTCTATCCGTGGTTGGGGGGTAGCTGATGCGGGTGCCGAGATGTTTCCTTTAGGTTTAGGATGGGGAGGTGGAACCGTCAATCCTCAATTGTGGGATGAATGGGAGGCAAATGAGCCTAATGACCTTCGTCGACAAGCTTCTATTATGGATGTGAGAGATCCGAATGAGATGGATAAATATACTTGGGGAGGAGATGGCCAAATGGAAGAGACTGGTTATTGGAATAAGAAGTACATTGCAATGAATGCTAAAAGAGAAAACGATGAAGGTGGTATCGATTATGTAAATTATAGTTGTATTCTGTTTAATGCTCCGGATGATTATAGAAAGAATAATACTCAGGATACATATATTATGCGTTTCTCAGATGTGCTTTTGATGTTGGCTGAGCTAACTAAAGATGTTTCCTATATTAATCAAGTAAGAGATAGAGTGGGATTACCGGCATTAGGAGCATATACGGAAGAAGCATTACGTAATGAGCGTAGATATGAGCTATGTTTTGAAGGTATTCGTTATTATGATTTGTTACGTTGGCATATAGCTGGTACACAATTAGATAAGAAAAATGGAGTGCCTATTTGTAATGCCGGTGTGTGGACAACAGCCAATATGGGGGATATGCAGAAAAGAATTGAAGAAACAGGTGGATTTTTCCCTATACCTGTTAGTCAGGTGAATCTTTCAGCGGGTGTTTTGGTACAAGACCCTGCATGGGAAGGTGCTGGAGCTATTTATACAGACTAACGAGGCGGGGATTGGCTAAAATAATGTTGAAATCCGTTTTTAGTCAATCCCCTTTTCCAAATAGGGCATAAGTAATCAATTTAATATAAAATGAACATGAAGAATAAAATACTTCTTTTAGTTTGTTTGTTGGGTATGAATGTTCCAATGATTGGACAAACAATTAAAAGCAGCATACATCCTATTCAATACAAGCAATATGATAAGGTAGAAATTGATATTGAAGTTGTGCAGAAGTTTGATAATCCATATATGCAAGAGGAGATTGCATTGGATATGTTGATTACTACCCCTTCCCAAAAAGAACAGATATTACCTTGTTACTTTGTCTCAAAAAAGAGTAATAATCTTTCTTGTTGGAAAGCAAGATATACTCCTCAGGAAAGTGGAATATATCAGTATAAAATTCAACTAATAAAAAGTGGCACAAAGAAAGATACTTCAAAGGTTGAAAGTTTTGAAGTAAATAAGTCTGCTGAGCCCGGCTTTTTGCATACAAAGTCCAGTTGGATATTAGTATTTGACAACGGGCAACCTTTTCGTGGAATAGGGGAAAATATTTGTTGGGAATCAAGAGATAACGATGATTCTAAGTTCTTTAAGAAACTGCATGAAAAGTCAGAACGATATAACTACGATTATTTGTTAACGGAATTTGCGAAGAATGGTGGGAACTTCTTTCGTACATGGATATGTTCATGGAACCTGCCGATTGATTACGAAGGACCATTTAATAATAGTCGGTACACAAAAAGTGATGAATTTTATAACCCGGATGCATTGGCCCGCATGGATTATTTGATAGAGTTGTCGGAAGAACTGAATTTATATATAATGTTAACCTTAGGCCAAGGTGGTTATTTAATCAAAGAACGTGGAGTAGTGAATACTGCTGAAGACTTCTTTGTTGATAAACAAGCACGCGCATGGTATAAAAATCGATTACGTTATATTGTTGCTCGTTGGGGATATAGTACTTCGATTGCAATGTGGGAATTTATTAATGAAGTGGATAACATACAATTCCGTAATAGTAATAATCCAATTGATAGCAAATTTATCGTAGATTGGCATGATGAGATGAGCACTTATATTAAACAGATAGATCCATATCGCCATATTGTTACTACTAGTATTTCTCATAGGGATATTGAAGGGTTAAATTCCATAGAAAATATGGATATTAACCAAAAGCATATATATAATAAAACATCCAGTATACCAACTGAAATAGAACGATATGTTCAGGAATTCGGTAAACCTTATATAATCGGAGAATTTGGCCGGGAATGGGATTGGTCGAAAAATTTTGATGATTTCTCTCATGAGATGGATATTGATTTTAAAAGAGGATTGTGGTATGGTTTGTTTTCCCCGACTCCGGTTACTCCTATGAGTTGGTGGTGGGAATATTTCGATGCTCGTGGTATGACACCTTATTTTCGGGCTGTTAGAGAAATTAGTGATAGAATGCTTGCCGCTGGTAATGGCTCTTTTGAGCCTTTATCTATAGAAGTAGAAAATGTGGATGTTTTTGGAGTAAAGTGCGGTAAGGAAATTTTTGTGTATTTATTTAATCCTGAGCATTCAACTCTGGTTATTGATATTAATATTCCTATTACAGAGCATCAAAAATATAAAGTACAGGCTATGGATCCGACCATGTTGGTTATTAAGGATGCCTTGGAGATTAATAATGCATCTTCCTTTATAACCCTGAAAGGCATAACATTAGGTGCAGAAAAAGAGGTTGTATATATTTTAACCCCTTCGTTAGAATGAATAGATAAGGTTTATGAAATATTTTAATTATTGATATTATGAAGAAAAATTATTTGAAGATTTTGACTATAGGCTCATTGTTGACTTATAGTGTTGGGACGCTGAGCGCGCAGGAGATTGAAGCATGGGTAACCAATGCTGACCGTTCGATGCTTTTCCAGCGACAATCGGAAAAAATAACTTTTGGAAATGAAGAAGGCAAAGGTCTGCCAATTATTATAGATGACCGCCAAGAATTTCAAACGATAGATGGATTTGGATTTGCGTTGACGGAGGGTAGTGCTTTCCATCTTCATCATATGAGTGATTCAGCACGTGAACAAATTTTGAAAGAGATGTTTGGCACTGAGGGAAATCATGTGGGTTTTAGCTATATACGATTAACCTTGGGAGCATCTGATTTAAATAACTTTGTATACTCCTATAATGACCTTCCGGATGGCAAAAAAGATTTGGAAATGAAAAAGTTTGACCTAGGGCATGATTATGATGATATAATCCCTGTCATGAAAGAGATATTGAAAATTGTTCCTGATATCAAAATTATGGCTTCACCCTGGTCTGCTCCTGTATGGATGAAGGAAAGTAAGAATGTACGGGGAGGAGCTCTCAAGAACGAATACTATGATGCCTATGCCCGTTATTTTACAAAATATGTTCAGGCTATGGCGAAAGAGGGTATTAATATTGATGTGGTTACAGTGCAGAATGAGCCTCTCAATTCTCGTAACACTCCAAGTATGCCATGGTTTTGGCAGCAACAGAATGAATTTGTAAGAGAGCATTTGGGTCCGGCTTTTAAAGCGGCTGGTTTAAAAACTAAAATAGTAATCTTTGATCATAACTGTGATAGGCCGGATTATCCGTTAGCTATATTGAGTGATCCTGTTACTTCGAAATATGTAGATGGTTCTGCTTTTCATCATTATCGTGGTTATATGAGTGGTATGAATATAGTACATAGGGCACGTCCTGATAAGAATATCTACTTTACAGAGCAGATGTTGACAGAACGTCCGGGAAGTGAAACTATTAATATTGCCTCTGCAGTCAAACGTTTGATTGTGAATGTAACTCGTAATTGGAGTAAAAATTCTATTTTATGGAACTATGCAGCGGACCCGCAGTTTGACCCGCATACAGATAATGGAGGGTGCTCAATGTGTCAGGGAGCAATTACTATTGACGGGGATAAAGTAACCCGTAATATAGCATATTATACCATAGCGCATGCTTCTAAATTTATTCGCCCAGGTTCGGTCCGTATATCGTCTACCGATGCTTTTGATCCGGGAGTGGATATTACGGAAGATGAGGAACGGGCAGAAATTCGTCGTGCTACCGTTGTTGAACATAGCGATGTACTGCCAAATGTTGCGTTTAAAACTCCTGAGGGGAAGATAGTTCTGGTCATAGCTAATGATAGTTGGTCACAGCAAACAGCTAAGATACAGTACAATGGCCGTTTTGCAAATTTACATTTAGCGCCCGGTTCTGTAGGAACATTTATTTGGTAAGGTAAAAAACAAAATTATGGGTATCAATAGAAGAAAATTTCTTAAGAGTGTAGGATTGGGTACTATTATGTTAGGTGCCCAACCTCTCACTGCACTGGCTTCGGAAGCATTGGTCTCTGATAGCTCTTCTCAAGATAGAAAAGATATTACAGATGATGGACCTCAAGTTCAGATCGGTGACCATATTGCTATTGCTGATACAGAGTATGGAAAGGTGAAGGGATATATAATGCGTGGTATTTATACTTTCTTAGGAATTCCTTACGCTGCTGATACCTCTGGCAAAAATCGTTTTATGCCTCCTTGTAAGCATAAGCCGTGGACAGGAGTTAGACCTGCTGTTTTTTATGGAAATACAGCGCCTCAAGATGTATATAGTCGTGCATCCACTTCATATGATATGTTCGTTGATCATTGGAACTATGATGAGATTAGTGAAAATTGTCTTTGCTTAAATATATGGACTCAGGGTATTGCTGACGGAAAAAAGCGCCCGGTGGTGGTTTGGTTACATGGGGGAGGCTTTACACGTGGTAACGGTATTGAACAGGATGGATATAATGGGGAGAATATTACTCGATATGGTGATATTGTTTATTGTTCCATTAATCATCGTTTGGGAGTATTCGGATTTACAGATTTATCAGCTTTTGGAGAAAAATATAAAGACTCTGGTAATGCCGGTTTATTGGATATGGTTGCAGCCATACGGTGGATACATGACAATATTGCTAATTTTGGGGGTGATCCTGATAATGTGACGGTAATTGGACAGTCTGGCGGTGGTGCTAAGGTTTGTCTATTAGCAGCTATGCCCGAAATGCGCGGTTTGATTCATAAGGGTGTGGCATTAAGTGGATCGACCATTAGGGCGAATAAGCCTGAATATTCTCGATTGTTGGGCGAGTATATACTCAGGGAAGCGGGGTTGTCTGCCACAGAAGTAGACAAGCTTCAAGATATGCCGTGGAGAGATTATATGGAATTGGCGTATCGTGCTTCTGCCCGTATGGAGCGAGAAGAAGGAGCTTCTGGTATGGTCAGAGGTAATTTCGGTCCGATTGGAGATGGTGTACATCTCCCTCAAGAGAAGTTTTTCCGTTCTTCATCCTCTTTGGATATTCCTATGATTTTTTGCACAACTTTCCATGAATGGGGAGTAAATCGTGCAGACTCTACTCAGGAAATGATTACCGCTGCACAGGCAATAGAACGATTATCAGAACATTATGGCGAGAAAGCAAAAGATATTTATAACGCTTATTCTCGAAATTTTCCTGAAGCAAAACCTATAGAAGTATTAATCTTAGTACACTCCAATCGTTTATCTGTCATTGAAGCGGCAACAGCTAAAAAGCAGCAGAATGCTCCTGTTTATATGGCATGGTTTGGATTTTGCCCTTCATTATTTGATGGAAGGATGCGTGCGTTTCATTGTTTGGATATTAGTTTTTGGTTCTTGAATACGGACTTGATGGTAACTCATTCCGGTGGTGGTAGTCGTCCACGGAAATTGTCCTATAAAATGGCTGATGCGTTATTGAGTTTTGTTCGGACAGGAAATCCGAACTGTTCCTCTTTGCCGAAATGGCCGGAGTTTACGGTAAAGAACGGAGAAACAATGATATTTAATGATGTATGTGAAGTAAAAAATGATCCGGATAGAGAGGGACGTACTGTTTTGATGAATTATTTTAAAAAATAGGTACCTTTTAGAGTGTAGGATTGGTTTTTAGTTATGATTAAAATTTTAAATGATGAAAGTAAAGGTTTTGTCTATTTTAGTGTTGATATTGGCTCTGTGTATGATAACACAAACCACTATGGCTCAACGGCGGGAAAAAGTTTTTAGTACTGAAGGTTGGTGGAAACCGGCTGAACCACCATTTTCGCCGGTCGTCAATGATGATCATAGTATAACTTTTAGAGTAAAGGCGCCGAATGCGAAAAATGTTCTTTTAATCTTTGATGAATGGGATGTATTGTCAACTCCAATGGAGAAAGATAAACATGGAATATGGACTACTACCATTAAACCGGTATCTCCTCGTTTATATCAATATCTCTTTGAAATTGATGGTGTTCGTACTATTGATTTTGCTAATCCTGTAGTGAAAGCCGGAACCTCGGTTTATGGAAGTGTAGTAGAAGTACATGGCAATCCTGTACGTTATGATGAGTTGCAAAATGTGCAGCATGGGGAAATTCATATTTTGAAGTATATATCTACTCCCTTAAAAAGACCACGTGAAATGTATGTATATGTACCTGCTGAATATAGAAAAACATCTACGCGGGATTTTCCTGTTCTTTATTTGCGCCATGGGGGTGGTGATAATGAAAGTAGCTGGGTAAAAGATGGACGTGCGGCTGTAATTTTAGATAATCTGATTGCCGCAGATAAAGCTAGACCAATGTTAGTTGTAATGTCCAATGGGCTTACAGACGGCTCTTGGGCGGGTGGAAGTACTGTTGAAGGAATGAATACATTAGAAGAAGAACTTTTCACAGATATTATTCCTATGATAGAATGCAATTATAGAGTTGCAAAAAATAAGGAGAGTAGGGCAATAGCCGGACTTTCCATGGGTGGTGGTCAGGCGTACGTACTTGGTTTACGAAATTTGGATAAATTTTCTTATATAGGTCAATTTAGCGCAGGCATAATGGGAGATGGCAAGTTCAGTCATGATAAGTATGTTCCCGGAGTGATGGACCATCCGGAGAATATCAATCAGCAACTTCAATTATTATGGATTAGTTGCGGTACTAAAGATCCGCGTTATGAAGGCCATGTTTCCTTTGTTCAGGATCTTAAGAAGTATGGTGTGAATTGTGAGTTCCATGATGCTGCCTATGGACATGAATGGGAATTTTGGAGAGAACAATTGTATGAATTCTCACAAAGGTTATTCAAAAAATAATAGGGCTAATTGATAACCTCTGCTTATAATATAAAAATGCTGTTATGAGAAAAATAATCTTCTTGATATTATTGGCGAGCTGTTTAGTCTCTTGTATTGGTAAAAAAGAACTAGGAGAGACTTTCATTAAGGTAGAGAATGGATACTTTACAAAAAATGGTATACCTTATTACTATATTGGTGCTAATTACTGGTATGGTGCAATTTTAGGGTCTACAGGAAGAGGTGGAGACCGTGAGCGTCTTGTACGGGAACTTGATCTGATGAAAGAGAATGGAGTGGACAATTTGCGTATTCTTGTAGGAGCGGATGGCGAAGAGGGAATACCTTTTCGGGTAATGCCAACTTTGCAGAAAGAGGCTGGTATATATAATGATACAATTTTTGAAGGATTAGATTTTCTCTTATCAGAAATGGGAAAAAGGGATATGTATGCAGTTCTCTATCTGAATAATAGCTGGGAATGGAGTGGAGGATATAGTAAATATCTGAATTGGACCGGGCATGGTAAGGAACCTATTCCTGGAATTGATGGTTGGGATGCTTTTAATAAATATGTAGCTCAATATGCAGAATGTGGAGAATGTCATTCTTTGTTTCTTAATCACATCAGAACCGTAGTTAGTAGAACAAACCGCTATACTAATAAAAAATATACTGATGATCCTGCCATTATGGCTTGGCAAGTTGGAAATGAACCACGTGCTTTTAGTAGTGAGGGAAAAACAGCTTTTGCTAAATGGCTGAGCAAAGCTACTCGTCTAATTCGTACACTTGATTCTAATCATTTGATAACAATTGGGAGTGAAGGAAAAATGGGCTGTGAAAATGATATGGCTCTGTTTGAAGAAATCCATCATGATGAAAATGTCGATTATCTTACAATGCATATCTGGCCTAAAAATTGGCGTTGGATAAATGCAGATAGTATTCCGCAAAATGTAGGAAGAGCTATTAGTTTGACTACCCAATATATGGCAGAACATATTATTGTTGCTCGCCAATTGAATAAACCCATTGTGTTGGAAGAGTTTGGCTTGCCTCGTGATAATCATAAGTATCACCGTACAGATCCTACTACAGCTAGAGATAGATATTACAGTGCTGTTTTTGATAAAATATACCAATCGTTGAAACAGCGAGATGTGTTGGCGGGGTGTAATTTTTGGGCATGGGGTGGTACTGGACAACCTCAACATGAATTTTGGCAACCTTGGGATGACTATGTCGGTGACCCGGGACAAGAAGAACAGGGGCTTAATTCTGTCTTTGACACAGATACTGCTATGCGCATAATAAAACGATATAATTCCCTTCTGGATAAGGCCGGAACGAATAATATATCTATCAAAAGTAAGGAAACCAATAACTTATTGGATAATTTGAAGAAAGTATCATTGCGGGGTTTTATGTTTGGGCATCATGATGATACTGTGTATGGCATTGGCTGGGAAGGAGATGAGGGAGAGTCAGATGTAAAAAGAGTATGTGGCGATTATCCGGCTGTTATCAGTTTTGATTTAGGAGAGTTAGAACTGGATAGTACGGTTAATTTGGATAAAGTACCTTTTGATAAAATTAAGAAAGAAATAATTAATCAATATTATCGGGGAGGGATGATATCATTAAGTTGGCATGCCCGTAATCCTATGACAGGTGGAGATGCTTGGGATATAAAAGACAGTACTGTTGTAAAGTCTATTCTGCCTGGTGGTATTAATCATCAAAAGTTCGTAGGATGGCTGGATAAAGTGTCTGCTTTCATCAGCTCACTGCAAACGGCAGATAATGTTAAAGTCCCGATACTTTTCCGTCCATGGCATGAAAATACTGGTAGTTGGTTTTGGTGGGGTGAGCAGTTATGTACTCCCGATGAATATAAAGCTTTATGGGAAATGACAGTGAATCATTTTAGGCTAAATGGTGTTAATAATATACTCTATGCATATTCTCCGGGGACTGAACCTAAAGACACAGCTCAGTATTTGGAACGTTATCCGGGAGATGAGATGGTGGATGTTATAGGCCTTGATACTTACCAATTTAATCGTAATATTTTTCTATCCAAGCTTGATAAGTCACTTGCTATTTTGGATAGTATAGGTAAAACCCATGATAAAGTATATGCTGTAACAGAAATCGGATATGAGGGGATTCCTGATGCAAAATGGTGGACAGGCACATTACTTCCTGCATTAACCCAATATTCTCTTGCTTATGCGTTGGTATGGCGTAATGCGCGTGAAAGGGTTACACATTTTTATGCTCCTTATCCGGGACAGGTTTCTGCTACGGATTTCGTAGAATTCTATAAGCATCCCAAAACATTATTTGCAGAAGAAGTTAATTTGTATCAATAACAAACTAATATAAAATTAGATGAAAACTTATACACAGAAAATCGCAGAACTCTATCGCTTACATGAAGAGTTGATAACCAGAACCAATATACCCCAAGAAACAAGCAACGGTATATTCACCCGTTATAAATATCCTGTACTGACAGCTGCCCATACCCCTATCTTCTGGCGTTACGATTTGGATGAAAACAGTAATCCTTATCTAATGGAACGAATCAGCATTAATGCCACGATGAATTCCGGTGCCATAAAATGGAATGATAAATACTTGTTGGTGGTTCGTGTGGAAGGAGCCGACCGTAAATCATTCTTTGCCATAGCCGAAAGTCCGAATGGCATTGACAACTTCCGTTTTTGGGACTATCCGATAACGATGCCCGAAGACATTATTCCGGCAACCAATGTTTATGACATGCGTCTCACTGCCCATGAAGACGGTTGGATATACGGCCTTTTCTGTGCGGAACGCCATGACGATACGGCCCCTGCGGGAGATTTGTCTTCGGCAACGGCAACGGCAGCTATTGCCCGTACCAAAGATTTGAAGACTTGGGAGCGCCTGCCGGATTTGAAAACCAAAAGCCAGCAGCGCAATGTAGTACTTCATCCGGAATTTGTAGATGGTAAATACGCTCTTTATACCCGTCCGCAGGACGGTTTCATCGATACCGGAAGCGGTGGAGGTATTGGTTGGGCATTGGTAGACGATATAACGCATGCAGAGGTAAAAGAAGAAAAGATTATCGACCAACGCTACTATCACACTATTAAAGAAGTGAAGAACGGCGAAGGCCCTCATCCTATCAAAACTCCTAAGGGATGGTTACATTTGGCGCATGGCGTACGCGCTTGTGCCGCCGGATTGCGTTATGTGCTATATATGTACATGACGGCCTTGGACGACCCGACCAGACTGATAGCCGCTCCCGGCGGTTACTTCATGGCTCCCGAGGACGAAGAACGTATAGGCGATGTAAGCAACGTACTTTTCTCCAACGGCTGGATTGCCGATGATGACGGGACGGTATTTATCTATTATGCTTCTTCCGATACGCGGATGCATGTAGCGACGTCCACCATTGACAAGTTGGTGGATTATTGCATGAATACCCCTGCCGACGGTTTGAACTCCTCTGCTTCGGTAGAGACTTTGAAGAGATTGATAGACAAGAATTTGAAACTATTGAAACAACAGGTTGTTTCTAAATAAACACAGTATGATAAAACTTACAGAGAAAATAGGCTACGGATTTGGGGATATGGCATCATCCATGTTCTGGAAACTGTTTGGCGCCTATCTGATGATATTCTATACGGATGTTTTCGGTTTGCCGGCTGCGGTGGTGGGAACTATGTTCCTGATAACGAGAATATGGGATTCGGCTTTCGACCCTATTGTCGGCGTCGTTGCCGACCGTACACACTCCCGTTGGGGAAAGTTCCGGCCTTATCTCTTGTGGTTGGCTGTCCCGTTCGGCATCATCGGTATTCTGACTTTTGTTACTCCGGACTGGAGCCCGACCGGTAAGTTGATTTATGCCTACGTCACCTATTCGTTGATGATGATGATATACTCTGCCATCAACGTACCTTACGCTTCCCTGCTGGGAGTAATGAGCCCTAATCCTAAAGAACGCAACACACTTTCTACTTATAGAATGACCTTTGCCTATATCGGTAGTTTCATAGCCCTGCTGTTGTTTATGCCGTTAGTGAATTTTTTCAGCGGCAACAGTAAGGAGTTGGCCGATCAGCAGACGGGCTGGACTATGGCAGTCGTTGTTATAGCCATCTTATGCATCGTGTTATTCTTCGGATGCTTTGCCTGGACTAAAGAACGGGTAAAGCCAATCAAAGAAACACAAAACCCGCTGAAAGAAGACTTGAAAGATTTGTTTAAAAACAAGCCTTGGTGGATCTTATTGGGTGCGGGTGTGGCTGCTTTGGTATTCAACTCCATTCGTGATGGCGCTACTGTCTATTACTTTAAGTATTTTGTCGTAGAGGAAGATTATGCGACCGTCTCTTTCTTCGGCATGTCATTCGTGTTGAGCGGACTATACCTCGCTTTGGGGCAGGCTGCCAATATAATAGGCGTAATAGCAGCCGCTCCCGTCAGCAACCGCATCGGCAAGCGTAACACCTATATGTGGGCGATGATTATCGCCACAGTACTTAGCGTTATCTTTTATTGGTTTGATAAGGAAGACCTGATATGGATGTTTGTATTTCAAGCGTTAATCAGCGTTTGCGCGGGTAGCATCTTTCCGTTGCTCTGGTCTATGTATGCCGATTGCGCCGACTATTCGGAACTGAAAACCGGTAACCGTGCCACAGGACTGATATTCTCCTCTTCTTCCATGAGCCAGAAATTCGGTTGGGCTATCGGTACGGCGGTAACCGGCTGGCTGCTCGGATTCTTTGGCTTCCAGGCAAACGCAGTGCAAAGTGAAGAAGCGATTAGCGGTATCAAGATGTTCCTGAGCTTCTTGCCGGCCATAGGTACTATCCTGAGTGTGGTGTTCATCAGCATGTATCCGCTTACAGAAAACAAAATGAAAGATATAACAACAGAACTGGAACACAAAAGACAATTATAAGAAAATGATGTGCATGAATATACTAAGCGGGATGCAGCAAGAGATGCGTACTGTACTGGAAGATAATATCCTTTCGTTTTGGGCGGATAAAATGACAGACCCGGTGCATGGCGGTTTCTATGGCCGCATCACCGGAACGGATAAACTGGAACCGCAGGCTGTGAAAGGCGCTGTACTCAATGCCCGCATATTGTGGACGTTCTCATCGGCTTACCGTTTGTTGAAGAAGCCCGGATACTTGGAAACGGCTACCCGTGCCAAACGTGTCATTATCGATCAATTCTACGACAAGGAACAGGGTGGAATATACTGGTCGCTCGACTATACAGGCCGTCCCTCGGATACCAAAAAGCAGATTTATGCTTTAGGTTTTGCCATTTACGGTCTGAGTGAGTATCATCGTGCCACCGGAGACGAAGAAGCGTTGGACTATGCCATCCGCCTCTTCAGAAGCATCGAACAATATAGCTTCGACTCCGTAAAGAACGGTTATTGCGAGGCCTTGACCCGCGATTGGCACGAAATCTCCGATATGCGGCTTAGCGACAAGGATGAGAATGAGCGCAAGACCATGAATACCCATTTGCATATTCTGGAACCTTACACAAATCTCTATCGGGTATGGAAAGATGACGGTCTTGAGAAGCAACTCCGCAACTTGATACTACTCTTCACAGATAGAATACTGAACCAGCAAACCGGGCATTTGGAACTCTTTTTTGATGATGATTGGGTGAGCAAATACCGCATCGTATCCTATGGACATGATATTGAGGCTTCCTGGCTGATTCATGAGGCGGCTTTAGTCTTGGGAGATAAAACGCTCTTGGAGAAAGTAGAGCCTCTGGTTGAGTACATCGCGGCGGCTGCCGATGAGGGATTGACATCCGAGGGCAGCATGATTTACGAGACTTTCCCCGACAAGGGGATAACGGACAGAGACTGCCATTGGTGGGTGCAAGCCGAAAATGTGGTAGGCCACATTAATCTCTATCAGCATTTCGATGATGAAGTGGCTCTTCAAAAGGCATTCCGCTGCTGGGAGTATATCAAGAAACATCTGATAGATTATCAAAACGGAGAATGGTATTGGAGCGTTCGTGCCGACGGAACGGTAAACACCGCCGATGATAAGGCGGGTTTCTGGAAATGCCCCTATCATAACGGGCGCATGTGTATGGAGATGCTTGAACGCTTTTCGTAAAAAATAGGTTAGTTGTTTTCAGGTTGAGGCTATATTAGAATGAGGTACTGATGAATATCCATTCTGATATAGCCTCTCCATTATGTATAGGGGCGGGTTGCTATTTGATGATTTTATCTGTTTCCGGCTCAAAGAGCTTATTGCTGAGCGCCTGCAAAGCCTTTTTCTTATCTTCCGTCTTAATGACGAATGCCACGTCGCTGTCATTACTTCCATACGAAATCATCCGTAACGGAATATCCGCCAGCGCTTCTATAATCTGCGCCTCGACACCGGCATACTGCCAGCGTATGTTTCCCACTACGGATACAATAGACATGCGGTCTTCCGTCAGAATTTTTGCATATTGCTCCAGTTCCGCAAGGATTTTGCATAAGCGTTCGCTATTGTCTATGGCGACGGACACGCCCTGATTGGATGAAACCAATAGACAAAGCGGGGTTCTGTACTTGGCAAACGTATCAAAAATCTTACTGATAAACTGATAAGGGCACAGACTGTGTTTCGATTCGAATTTCACGTAGAAGATATTGTCTTTGGCGGCTATGGCCTTGATGATATTATCGTCCTGCAAATCCGAAATCAATGTCCCCTCTGCCTGAGGATTCATCGAGTTGAGCAATCGTACCGGAATATTGCGTTTGCGTGCCGGAGCGATACAAAACGGGTGCAATATTTTCGCTCCGTAAAAGGCCAGTTGCTCGGCTTCGTTGAAACTGAGATGTTTTACGGAACGGGTTCCCGATACTTCACGCGGGTCATTATTGTGCATTCCGTCAATGTCCGTCCATATCTGTATTTCCTCTGCGCGGATAGCGGCTCCGATGAGTGATGCCGTATAGTCGCTGCCACCCCGTTTCAGATTATCCGTTTCATTATAAGCGTTTTTGCAGATGTACCCTTGAGTAATAAAAAGATTGATGCCGGGGTACTGTGCCAATTGCGCTTGCAGTTTTTCCTCTATATACTTCAAGTCCGGTTCCCCTTCCGTTCCGGTACGCATAAAGTCGAAAGCAGAGAGCAGGATATTGGCAATCTTCCGTTCCCGCAGGTAGAAGTGGAGCAGGGCTGTACTGATAAGTTCCCCTTGCGCCAGTACCTCTTTTTCCTCGACCGAGGTAAATTCATCGTTGATAAATTGCCAGAGCCGCTGGAAACGGTCAAGAATATAATCTATCGCTTCCCGCTTTATGGACTCGTCTGTCAACAGTTCGTTGGCGAAGTCTATGAACTGGAATTCCAGCCGAGTTATTTTCTCGTGTGCCTGTTCTATATCACGGCTGAAGAGGTTGGCTGCGATTTCTTCCAGATGATTGGTGGTACCTGCCGTTGCGGACAGGACTACAATCTTCGTTGCGGACTCTGAAATGAGTTCCGCCACGTGTTTCATTCTCTCTACTGTGCCGACGGAAGTACCGCCGAATTTGTAAACTTTCATTTTTAATTCTTTTTTAGTTATTCTTTTTTCCGTTGCCGGGTGGAGCCACCGTACGCCTTTTCGTTTTAGAAGGCTCATTCCCAAAATGAAAGGGAGAGTTTCTTTTTCTGTTCTCTTGCAATGCCCCCGAGGATGCATTGTAAGGCGATTTACTACTTTTCCGTAGCCTTATGTAGCCCCCCTTCACTTATAAAAGTTCAAAAGACATGCCGTTCGTTTCCCGGAAAACATTTATATTTGCGCATCCCCTGTTTTTACCATTTATCACTTTAAACTTATCCGAGAAATATGAGCAAGATTTTAGTCGTTGACGATGAAGTACAGATTCGTACCCTTCTGTCGCGTATGTTGGAGTTGGAAGGATATGAAGTATGTCAGGCCGGTGATTGCAGGACTGCTTTGAAGCAGTTGGAACTTCAGAGCCCGGATGTGGCCTTGTGCGATGTATTCCTTCCTGACGGTAATGGGGTAGACCTTGTGTCGTCTATCAAGAAAACGGCCCCTAACGTCGAGATAATCCTATTGACGGCGCACGGCAATATCCCGGACGGGGTACAGGCCATTAAGAACGGCGCTTTCGATTATATCACCAAAGGTGATGATAACAATAAGATTATACCGCTTGTCAGCCGTGCCGTGGAAAAGGCGCGCATGAACGTCCGCTTGGAGAAACTGGAAAAGAAAGTAGGGCAGACGTATTCTTTCGATTCTGTTTTGGGTGATTCGAAAGCATTGAAAGATGCCGTTTCACTGGCACGGAAAGTCTCGGGAACGGACGTGCCTGTATTGCTGACGGGCGAAACGGGTACGGGAAAGGAAGTCTTTGCGCAAGCCATACATTATAATAGTAAGCGTGCCGGGCAGAATTTTGTGGCGGTCAACTGCTCTTCTTTCAGTAAAGAGCTGCTGGAAAGCGAGATGTTCGGTCATAAGGCCGGTTCGTTTACAGGCGCATTGAAAGACAAGAAAGGATTGTTTGAAGAGGCCAGCAATGGTACAATCTTTCTGGATGAAATCGGTGAAATGGCATTTGAACTGCAAGCCAAGCTTCTGCGTATTCTCGAAACGGGTGAATATATAAAGATTGGCGATACCAAACCTACCCGCGTGAATGTGCGTATCATTGCCGCAACCAACCGTAATCTGCCGGAAGAGATTGCCGCAGGACGTTTCCGCGAAGATTTATTCTACCGGCTTTCCGTATTCCAAATACATCTGCCGCCGTTGCGAGAACGGGCGGGCGATGTGCGTCTTTTGGCAAAAGCCTTTGTGAAGAACTTCTCCGCCCGGTTGGCGCGTCCCGTTACGGAAATTACGCCCGCCTTTCTCGAAGCTCTCGAGCAACAACCCTGGAAAGGCAATATCCGTGAACTGCGTAATGTGATAGAGCGCAGTCTGATTGTTAGCGAAGGTGAACGGCTGGACGTGGCCGACTTGCCGCTCGATATACAGAACGCACATTACGAACAATCCGATGAAACCAGTCCCGACAGTTTTGAACTTTCGGCTATGGAGCGTCGTCACATCGCCCGTGTATTGGAATATACGAAAGGTAATAAGACCGAAGCTGCCCGTCTGCTCAAAATCGGACTGACCACCCTCTACCGTAAAATCGAAGAGTACGGGATATAATCTGTTCCTTTCCCATAGCTTACCGAAAGTTCCCCGGCATGGAACAAAGTGTTCCGCAGCGGGAAACAAAGTGTTCCATGCCGTGAAACACTCCGTTTCATGCCGGGGAACTCTCGTTCCCAACCGTTGGAACAAATGGTTCCGCCGGATGAACCCCGAATCATGCAGTATTCCTTTTCTATTTTGATAAGCACCCTTTCATTTTGGAAGGGTGTTTTCTTTTTCTGTAAGTCCCTGTTTTGTTTTATTCCTTTAGAAATCAGAATCTTATCTTTTTAGCTTCTCTTTTGGCACGCATTTGGCGATTATGAGGGCGGTAAAACATGAATATTAATTTAACAAAGTAAAAACATGGGAGTAACGATTTCATTTATTTTCTGCCTGTTAAGCGGGTTTCTCGCTTTCTGGCTATTCTGGAAATGTGTGGATTGGTTTGAGAAGATTTAAAGAGGAGAGAAAAGATTATGTACACAGTATTATTTGTATTAGGTGTTGCAGTGTTCGGGTACCTGATGTATGTTCTGGTGAGACCCGAAAAGTTCTAAAAGATTAAAGAAATGAATACGGAAATTTTAGGTGTAGTTTTACAGATTTTCCTGTTGGTGGTGATTTCTTATCCACTGGGAAAGTATATTGCAAAGGTTTATAAAGGAGAGAAGACATGGTCGGACTTTATGAAACCGGTAGAGAGATTGATATTTAAGGCAGTGGGGGTTAATCCCGATGAAGAAATGAACTGGAAGCAGTTCCTCAAGGCATTGCTGATATTGAATGCGTTCTGGTTTGTTTGGGGAATGGTGCTGTTGGTCAGTCAAGGGTGGCTGCCATTGAATCCTGACGGTAATGGCCCGCAAACTCCCGACCAGGCATTCAATACCTGCATCAGCTTTATGGTAAACTGCAACTTGCAGCATTATTCCGGTGAGAGCGGACTGACGTATTTCACTCAGTTGTTCGTCATCATGCTCTTCCAGTTTATTACCGCAGCGACAGGTATGGCGGCTATGGCAGGTATTATGAAGTCCATCAGCCGTAAAACAACGAGTACAATCGGTAACTTCTGGAACTTTCTTGTATTGAGTTGCACGCGTATTCTGTTGCCGCTTTCCCTGATAGTCGGCTTTATCCTTATTACGCAAGGCACTCCGATGGGCTTTGACGGTAAGATGGAAGTGACTACGCTCGAAGGACAAGAACAAACCGTTTCACAAGGTCCTGTGGCGGCCATCGTTCCTATCAAGCAGTTGGGTACGAACGGCGGCGGTTACTTCGGCGTAAATTCGTCCCATCCGTTGGAAAATCCTACCTACTTGTCCAATATCGCCGAGTGCTGGTCTATCCTGATTATACCTATGGCTATGGTTTTTGCGTTGGGCTTCTATACAAAACGCATGAAACTGGCTTATAGTATTTACGGCGTAATGCTCTGCGCTTATCTGGTGGGTGTCGGTATCAATGTCTATCAGGAGATGAACGGTAATCCGCGCATCGATGATATGGGCATCGCACAGGACAATGGAGCGATGGAAGGCAAGGAAATCCGTTTGGGAGCGGGCGCCACTGCATTGTGGAGCATTACGACCACGGTTACTTCCAACGGTTCCGTCAATGGTATGCACGACTCCACGATGCCGTTGTCCGGTATGATGGAGATGCTGAACATGCAGATAAACACTTGGTTCGGCGGTGTCGGAGTAGGGTGGATGAACTATTATACGTTTATTATTATCGCGGTCTTTATCAGCGGACTGATGGTGGGACGTACACCGGAATTCTTAGGAAAGAAGGTGGAAGCCCGGGAGATGAAAATAGCGACAATCGTCGCGCTGCTTCATCCGTTTGTGATACTGGTGGGTACGGCTTTGTCTTGTTATCTCTTTGCGCATCATCCGGGGTTTGTGGAGAGTGAGGGCGGTTGGCTGAATAATCCCGGTTTCCACGGACTGAGCGAGCAGTTCTATGAGTTTACCTCGTGCGCTGCCAACAACGGTTCCGGTTTCGAAGGTTTGGGCGACAACACTTATTTTTGGAACTATGCCTGCGGCTGGGTACTTATTCTGAGCCGTTTTCTTCCTATTGTGGGACAGGTCGCCATTGCAGGTCTGCTGGCGCAGAAGAGGTTTGTGCCCGAAAGCGCCGGTACGCTGAAAACCGATACGTTTACCTTTGCCGTAATGACTTTTGCCGTAATCTTTATCGTGGCAGCGCTGTCTTTCTTCCCGGCACATGCGTTGAGTACCATTGCCGAACACTTCAGTTTGTAACGAGATAAGAATAATTAGATATGTTTATGAAAGATAAAAAATCAGCTTCTTTGTTTCAGAAGGAGCAAGTAATGGAAAGTTTGAAACAGTCATTCGTGAAGTTGAATCCGCGGGTGATGATAAAGAATCCGATAATGTTCACCGTGGAGCTGGTGACACTGGTGATGCTGGTGGTCTGCATCCTCTCTTTGGGAACATCGGAATATGGGACGTTCGGCTATAACTTCCTGGTGTTTGTGATATTGTTTGTAACTTTATTGTTTGCCAACTTTGCCGAGGCCATTGCCGAAGCCCGTGGCAAGGCACAGGCGGACAGCCTGCGTAAGACGCGTGAGGAAACTCCCGCCAAGGTCTTGGTGGAAGGTAAGTTGCGTACCGTCAGCAGCGCGCGTCTCAAAAAGGGAGATTTCTTTATTTGCGAAGCCGGCGATACGATTCCTGCCGATGGAGAGATTGTGGAAGGGTTGGCTTCTATTGACGAGAGCGCCATTACCGGTGAGTCCGCTCCGGTAATCCGTGAGGCGGGCGGTGATAAAAGCTCCGTCACCGGCGGCACAAAGGTTCTGTCGGATAAGATAAAGGTGTTGGTTACGCAGCAACAGGGCGAGAGTTTCCTCGACAAGATGATTGCGCTGGTAGAGGGCGCCACCCGTAAGAAAACACCGAACGAAATAGCGCTGACTATCTTATTGGCCGGTTTTACGTTGGTGTTCGTAATCGTATGTATTACGTTGATTCCGATGGCGGACTATACCGCTATCGACCATCCGGGTACGTATATCTCCATTGCGGCCATACTCTCATTATTTGTCTGCCTGATACCGACAACCATCGGCGGTCTGCTTTCGGCCATCGGTATTGCCGGTATGGATCGTGCCCTGCGTGCCAATGTGATTACAAAGTCGGGTAAAGCCGTTGAGACTGCCGGTGACATTGATACGTTGCTGCTGGACAAGACCGGTACAATCACTATCGGTAATCGTAAGGCTACCAAGTTCCACCCGGCTCCGGGCATTGATGAAAAGGTGTTTGTGGAGGCCTGCCTGCTGTCCTCGCTCTCCGATGAAACCCCGGAAGGGAAATCCATTATCGAGCTGGGACGTGAGAACGGACATCGTATGCGCGACCTCAACACAGCGGGCGCTCACATGATTAAGTTTACAGCCGAAACCAAATGCTCCGGTGTCGACCTGCAAGACGGTACTCAAATACGTAAAGGCGCGTTCGACGCGATTCGTCGGATTGTGGAAAGCGCGGGGAATAAGTTCCCGAAGGAAGTGGAAGGAGCGATTGCCGCCATTTCGGGCAACGGCGGTACTCCGTTGGTGGTATGTGTCAATAAAGCGGTGCTGGGAGTCATTGAATTGCAGGACATCATCAAGCCGGGTATTCAGGAGCGCTTTGAGCGTCTGCGCAAAATGGGGGTGAAGACAGTGATGGTAACCGGTGACAACCCGTTGACCGCCAAATACATTGCCGAAAAAGCCGGTGTGGATGATTTCATCGCCGAAGCAAAGCCGGAGGATAAAATGGAATATATCAGGAAAGAGCAGCAGGCCGGCAAACTGGTTGCCATGATGGGCGACGGAACCAATGACGCCCCCGCGCTGGCGCAGGCAAATGTGGGTGTCGCCATGAATAGCGGTACGCAGGCTGCAAAGGAGGCCGGTAATATGGTAGACCTTGACAACGACCCGACCAAGCTGATTGAAATTGTAGAGATAGGCAAGCAGTTGCTGATGACACGCGGCACGCTCACCACGTTCTCCATCGCGAATGATGTGGCCAAATACTTTGCCATTATTCCCGCGCTGTTCATGGCGGCCATTCCTCAGTTGGCTCCGTTGAATATCATGGGGTTGCATAGCCCTGAGACGGCCATTCTTTCGGCTATCATCTTTAATGCCGTCATCATCCCCATACTGATACCGTTGGCATTGAAGGGTGTCCGGTACAAACCGATCGGCGCAAGCGCGCTACTTCGCCGCAACTTGCTGATTTATGGTTTGGGCGGTGTCATAGCGCCGTTCATAGGTATCAAGTTAATAGATATGTTTGTCAGTTTGTTTTTTTAATTTAAAATAGAAAGAAAATGAAAACTCTTTGGAAATCAGTTAAAATAACCATTGCTTTCTGCGTATTCTTTTCCGTGTTCTATATCCTTGTCTTATGGATATTCGCGCAATTTGCAGGACCGAATAAAGGTAATGCCGAGGTCTTGACCCTGAACGGCAAGGTAGTGGGCGCCGCCAATGTGGGGCAGATGTTTACGGAAGACACTTTTTTCTGGGGACGGCCTTCCTGTGCAGGTGACGGTTACGACGCGAGCAGTTCGGCAGGTAGTAACAAAGGTCCTACAAACGAAGAATACCTTGCGGAGGTGGAAGCGCGCATAGATACATTCTTGCTGCATCATCCTTATTTGCAACGCAAAGAGGTTCCCGCCGAAATGGTAACGGCCAGCGCTTCGGGACTTGACCCTGACATTACGCCTGCCAGCGCTTATGTACAGGTAAAGCGTGTGGCTGAGGCGAGGGGACTGGATGAGGCTACTGTCCGGAGCATCGTTGACAAGGCTGTTGAAAAACCGTTGCTGGGGTTGTTCGGTACGGCGAAAGTGAATGTGTTGAAGTTGAATATCGCATTGGAAGAAACAAATGGAAAATAAGAAAATAATGAAAGATATGAATAGGATAAGAGTAACAGTAATAGGTTTTATCGCCGTTTTGGCGGCAAGTGTTATGGGAGTGGACAAGGTACAGGCGCAGGAGTTTAAGATACAGGGTGATTTAGTCAGTTCCTATGTGTGGCGCGGCTTTTATCAAACCGGGGTTAGCTTCCAGCCGACTTTAGGATTTGGGATAGGCGGCTTTTCGTTGACGGCATGGGGCTCTACCGATTTTGACGGAACAAGCTCCTCGGACGGTGAGGCTGCAAAAGAAATAGATTTGACGGCAGCTTATACGTTCGGTGATTCCGGTTTGACCTTGTCCGTTGCCAGTCTTTGGTGGGCAGGTCAGGGAAGCAATAAGTACTTTAATTTCAAAAGCCATGAGACGGCCCATCATTTTGAAGCGGGGCTTGCCTATACGCTGCCGTTGGAGAAGTTTCCGCTGTCAATAGCCTGGTACACGATGTTTGCCGGCGCGGATAAGAATGAGAAGGGAGAACAGAATTATTCTTCTTATGTAGAGTTGAACTATCCGTTCAGCATCAAGTCCGTCGATTTGAATGCCACTTGCGGTTTTCTGCCTTACGAAGCCGGCTCGGGTGTTTACGGAGTTCCAAACAGCGGCTTTGCCGTAACCAATCTGGCGCTGAAAGCCACGAAAGACATCAAGGTAACGGATAGGTTCGCTATACCGGTATTTGCGCAGGCTATTTGGAATCCCCGTATGGAAGATGCGCACCTGGTGTTCGGTATAACTCTGAAGCCATGAGCAGGGAAGAGAGCGTACAACATTTCCTCGACCTGATTAAGAAATCACGTCGCGGTAAGTTTAAGGTCTACATCGGCATGATTGCCGGTGTAGGCAAAACTTATCGTATGCTTCAGGAAGCCCATGACTTGCTGGATAATGGGGTAGACGTGAATATCGGTTATGTGGAAACGCATGGACGCGCCGGTACGGAGGCGGTGTTGGCCGGACTGCCCGTAATTCCCCGGCGTAAGATATTCTATAAGGGCAAGGAACTCGAGGAAATGGACCTTGACGCCATCATCCGTATCCATCCGGAAATCGTTATTGTGGACGAGCTGGCGCATACCAATGTAGAAGGCAGCCGGAATGAGAAGCGTTGGCAGGATGTAATGGATTTGCTGGATGAGGGTATCAATGTCATATCCGCCGTCAACATACAGCATATCGAGAGTATTAATGAAGAAGTGCAAGGTATTTCCGGTATCGAGGTAAAGGAGCGCATTCCCGACAGTGTGCTGGAAGAAGCGGATGAAGTGGTGAATATCGACCTGACGGCGGAAGAACTGATAACCCGCCTGAAAGCCGGCAAGATATACAAGCCGGATAAAGTAGCCCTTGCGTTGAACAACTTCTTCAAGACGGAAAATATTCTGCAACTGCGTGAGCTGGCTCTGAAAGAAGTGGCGTTAAGGGTGGAGAAGAAAGTGGAGAATGAAGTGGTGGTTTCCAGTGTCGGTGTGCGGCATGAGAAGTTCATGGCGTGTATCAGCAGCCATGAAAAGACGCCGCGCCGTATTATCCGTAAGGCGGCGCGGCTGGCAACCCGTTATAATACATCATTTGTGGCTCTCTATGTACAGACTCCCCGGGAGAGCGCCGACCGCATCGCGCTTGCGAATCAGCGGCATCTGCTGAATCATTTCAAACTGGTGACCGAATTGGGCGGAGAGGTTATGCAGGTGCAGTCCAAAGACGTGCCGGGCAGTATCGTTACGGCTTGCAGAGAGAAACAGATAACGACCGTTTGTATGGGCAGTCCCTCGTTCGCTTTGCCGCAATCTTTGTTTATGGTGCTGAGATATAGAAAATTTGTGAGCGAACTGGCGCAAGCAAACATAGATTTGATTATACTTGCATAAAATTTAATTCCTTGAGCGTTATGAACATTCGTACTAAATTGATACTCAGTGTAGGCATTCTCGCAGGTATGATAATCCTGCTGGTAGCCCTCTCGGTTGTGAATCTCCAGATACTGACGGCTACGGAGCCGGATAGCCCTGCCGCCATGCCCGGCTTGCAGCGCGCCTTGCTGTGGATTTCCGTAACGGGCGGCATTTGCATTCTTGCCAGTATCGTGCTGCTGGTATGGTTGCCCCGTTCCATAAATAAACCTATCAGGGAACTGACGCAAGGCATCCTCGAAATAGCCAACCATAACTATGAAAAGCGCCTTGATATGAGCGAGCACGAAGAATTTCGCGAAGTGGCCGATAGCTTTAACAGCATGGCGGAACACCTCACGGAATATCGTACCAGTACGCTGAATGATATTTTATCTGCCAAAAAGTTCCTGGAAGCCATTGTAAACAGCATCCATGAGCCTATTATCGGCTTAAACCGCGGGCACGAAATCCTTTTCATCAATAAAGAAGCGTTGACCGTACTGAATCTGAAACGTGAAGATGTCATACGTCGTTCTGCCGAGGAACTGTCGCTGAAAAACGACCTGCTCCGGCGGCTGGTGAGGGAATTAATCAATCCGGGCGAGAAGAAAGAGCCTTTGAAGATTTATGCGGATAATAAGGAAAGCTATTTTCAGGCATCCTATATTACCATTATGAATACGGATGCCGATACGGATGAATCCCATAATCTGGGCGATGTTATTCTGTTGAAGAATATCACCGAATTTAAAGAACTGGATACGGCGAAAACAACCTTTATCTCTACGATTTCGCATGAGCTGAAAACCCCTATCTCCGCCATCCTTATGAGTCTGCAGCTTTTGGAAGACAATCGTGTGGGCGCCTTGAACGAGGAACAGGAACAGCTTTCAAAGAGCATCAGGGAGAACGCCGACCGCCTGCTGGGTATTACGGGCGAGCTTCTTAACATGACGCAAGTGGAAGCCGGCAAATTGCAGATGATACCGAAGATAACGAAACCTATCGAACTGATAGAGTATGCCATCAAGGCGAATCAGGTACAGGCTGATAAGTTCAATATCCAGATTGAGGTGGAATATCCGGAAGAGAAGATGCCGAAGCTGTTTGTGGATAGCGAGAAGATAGCATGGGTGCTCACTAACTTATTGAGCAATGCCATTCGTTATTCCAAAGAAAACGGCCGCGTCGTTATCGGTGCAAAGCAGGAAGATAATTTTGTGGAGCTCTATGTGCAGGACTTCGGCAAAGGTATCGACCCGCGTTATCACCAAAGTATCTTCGACCGCTACTTCCGCGTACCCGGTACGAAAGTGCAGGGAAGCGGCTTGGGGCTTTCCATATCCAAAGATTTTGTAGAGGCTCATGGAGGCACACTGACTGTCCGGAGCGAGTTGGGAAAAGGCAGCCGTTTCGTCATTCGGCTGAAAGCGTAGTGGCGGTTTGCCGTTTGCCTATTTTCTGCGGTACTGTTGGGGCGACATCCCTGTCTGTTTTTTGAAGAAAGTGCCGAAATAGGATGCGTTCGGGAAGTTGAAGAAATCGGAGATTTCCTGTACGTTCTTCTGTGTATTCTTGAGCAATGAAATGCTTTTGCGGATGATGGATTTGAACACCAACTCCTGTACCGTATACCCGCAGATAGACTTGGACAGAGCCGAAAGATATTTGGGCGACAGGCACAGCTTGTCCGCATAGAAGTCCACTCCCCGCTCTTTCGTATAGTATTGTTCTATCAACTGAACCAGGCGGATAAAGATGTCATGCTTGTGGCTTACGGATGCTTTCTCCGCAATGAGTTTACGGGTGTAGACCGAACAAAGCCTGTATGTCAATGCCAGCAGGAGCAGTTTCTGCTCGTATCGGTTGAACGTGTTCTCTTCTATTTTCAGCGTATTGTCCAGTAGCGACAGGTATTTCAAGACCTCTTCTTCCTCTCCGGTGTTCCATACATAGCACGGTTCGGTGGCCAGATGTGAATACAGGTTCATGGATACTATCGAATTTCCCATAATATCCCGTATGGGATCGGTCTGATAAATGAAGATGACTACTTCCACGTCGTCGGATGCGTACAGTACTTGAAACAGGGAGTCTTTCGGAAGAAAGAGCGTATCGCCGTCTTTGGCGGAAAACGATTTCTGATTGAGGATGAAGGTAAAACTTCCCCGGCGGCAAATCACCAGTCCCACCCCGTCTATCATAAACGGGCTTTGCAAAGCAGACGGAAAAGAGCGGAGCACGCCTTCCGAACTGCAAATTTGTTGTTTGCTCGATAGCGCATTGTCAAGGTGCGATAAACGTTCTTGCTGGGTATCCATGATGATAGAGATTACAGGTTTCGTTTGAAAACAGCGCTAAGTTAATAATTTCCGTTTAGGATAGGGCAGTATCACGACAAATATCATGCAAAAAAGGCAGGCGTACAGCGTCCAACCCGCCATTTCCTTGACCGCCGATAAGGTGGCCTGCACCTGAATGCGTCCTTTAGCGGACATGGCTGCCATGTGGACGGCTTCCTGTTTGCTTTTTCCTTGATATTGCATTCCTTGCACGGTTTGCGTAAACGAGGCGGACGCTTCGGGATGCATCATATCCACATTCTGCGCATAACGGGTGATGTAGTATTGCTGCCGTTCCTGCAACACATTACTATATAAGGCGGTTCCGATGCAGGGAGCGAGCACCATGCGTACGGTAAGCATCGTGCAAATCCACGAGGACAGGAACTTGTAGGGCATACGCTGGGTGGCAAAAGTCGGTATCAGCGAGTATAGGAGCATCATACCCGTGGAGCGGATAATGACGGGATATTTCATCCGTTCGTATAATCCCGCGTCCTGTACCTCGAAATACATAAACATGGCGGATAATCCCAAAAACAGGAATCCGGCGGCAAAGAGGTATTTGAAGTGCACTCCTTTTACGCTGAGCCAGATTGTTGCGATACCGCCGATAAAGTAGCCTAACATAGACCAATTGCCCAGCGTAGCGTTTTGGTAGTTGTCCAATTTCATTCCTATGCCTGTAAATACGTTGACAAACAGAGAGCTGGAGTTCAGCACCATTAGCAGAAAGTAGAACAGGAATCCGAAGCGGATGGTACGCAGCTTGAGTACATCGAACTGATAATAGGGATTGCGCCGGGTTGCTTCTATATAGACGAACAGGATGCCCGCGACCACAGCTCCTACCGTTGCCCAACGGATGGTAGGGTCGTCATACCAGTCGAGAACCTTGCCATAGGTCAGCACATAAGTGATGCACATCAGTGTGATGCAGAAAATGGAGGCATTGCCGAACTGCTTGAAGTTAATGGGAAAACGGCGGGGGGCGTATTTATGATAAGGCATCGTGACAAACGAAATAAGGATGCAAAGCAGCAACAGTCCCATCATGAAGTAATAAACGTATTGCCATTCGTATTCGTAAGTGAGCCATGCGGTGAGCGATGTACCCAACTGTCCCAGTACCATGAAAAACAGATAAATGGCAGGCTGCGCGGCACTTCGTTCGATATCCAGCTTGTCCCAGCCTTCGCCGGTAGCGGGTTCGTTGCCGGGGGTAATTTTCTCGGTTGCTTCCACATGCCCCGCATATTTGATGAGAGTGAACAGGTTGACCATCATCAGCACCATGCGCAGGAATCCCATGAACAGACTGCACAATGCCAATAGGAATATGCTGTCCGTCTTGGCGCAGATATAACTGAAGATATACATCAGCGAGAATCCTGCGATGCACATCATCTTCTCCCTGCGTATGCATACCAGCCGGTACAGGAAAGGGCAGAATGCCGCCATACCTATGGACGTGGCGAAGTTGGCAAACTGGATATGTTCGGATATGATACCCAGGCCGCTCATCATTTCCGTACCGTTGGCGGAGTAGGTTCCGCCTACCGTAAGAATAGGCAGGAAGAACACTAACAGGATGATGATGCCTATCGGTTTGGGCACCCAGTTGTAGAAAGGATAGTTCTTGGGGTATGAGGGCATTTCCTTAATGATTAATCGTTGAGAATCAGAGTTTGGCTTTAACTATTACCATCATGCCGGCCGCAAGTTTCCCGTTCTCCTCTTTGGACAGATGGGTGAAGTCGATGCGTACGGGTATGCGTTGCTGTATCTTTACGAAGTTTCCGGCGGAGTTGTCGGTGGGCACCAATGAGTATTTGGAACCCGTCGCACCGGAAATGGCGGTGATGGTTCCTGTAAACTCCTTGTCACTGATGGCGTCTACGGTGATGGCTACCTCTTGTCCTATACGCAGGTTCTCCACTTGTGTCTCTTTGTAGTTGGCGACAATCCATTTTTGAGTGTCGGGCAGAATGTAGGTGATGGTTTGTCCGGCTGTAATGAACTGGCCTTCTTCCAAGGCACGGCGTCCCAATTTGCCGTCGCAGGGAGCTGTCACTACGGTGTAGGAGAGGTTCAGGCGTGCCATCTCCAAAGCGGCCGTTGCCCGCTGAATGGCGGCTTCCGTACTTTCGCGGCGGTGTGATACCTCGTTTACGCCCGATAAGGCTGCTTTCTGTTGCCGTTTTGTAGCTTCCAGCTTTTTGCGGGTAGCTTCGTATTCCGTTTCTATCTGCTCGAGTTGTATAGGGGTAGCCGCGTTTCTCTGTACCAGATTCTGGTAACGTTGGCGGTCTTTCTCCAGTTTGGCGAGGCGGATTTCTATTTCGGAGATGGAAGCGTCGTATACAGAGGCGGTGGTCTGCGTGGTTTGCAGTGTAGCCCCGATTACGGTAGCCCCGGCTTGCGCATCTTTCAGCGCGGCTTCGGCTTCCATTACGCGTATCTTATATTCGCGGTCGTCCAGTACAAGCAACGTGTCGCCTTTGCGTACTTCCTGATGCTCGGTGAAATAAATCTTCTTGATATAACCCGATGCACGCAGGTTGATGGGAGAGATATACTGTTCTATCTGCGCGTCATTGCTGACCTCTGTCTGCTTATAATCAAGGAAGAGGCAAACAACCTCTATCACTCCCCAAACTACGATTGCCGCTCCCAGCAGGCTGACCGCGATTTGCCAACGGCGCAGCTTGCGCAGTTTCTTGGCTTTCTCCTGGTGTGTGCCCGACGTGTTATTTTTCGCTGTTGTTTCCATATGATGATTTGATTAACTTGTTATTTTACTAATGTATCTATTTGCCCTGTCAGTTTCAGCAGCAACAGGGTGGTTACCCGGTAGCTGTAATGGGCGCTGATGTAGCTGTTTTGCGCTTCGCTCATCTGCATTTCGTCTTGCAGCACTTCGGTCATGGAAGCGATGCCCTCGCGATAGCGCTCCATGGTGACTGTATATACATCTTCGGCAAGCAGGTAGTTGTCTTTCTGCTTTTTGAAGTTGCGTTGGTTGTTCATCAGGTCGTTGGTGGCGTTCAGGTACTGGGTTTGCAGGCTTTTGCGGGTATTTTCCTGCGCCAGCTTTATGTTCTCGATATCTATGGCGGCCTTCCGGGTTTTGTAACGCTTGTCCAGTCCGTCAAATATCGGGATGCGCAGTGACAGTCCCAGCCCGTAGGAACGGAACCAGTGATTGGACGGTCCGGAGTGAAACCAATGGTAGGCTCTGTCTGTATAGGCGGAGAACATCCAGTTGCCGGTCAGGTTCAGTGAGGGGATATAGCCGTAGCCAATCATTTTTTTCTGCTGTTCCGCCGCTGCCTTTTGTGATTGCAGCAGTTGGAGCTCGTACAGGTTTTCGGATAATCCGGTCAGCGCGACGGGGGTGATGTTTTCGGAGTTCACCGGCACTAAGGCTATCTGTTCATCGGCGGGATAGTCCATGATATATTTCAGCAGGTTCAGTTGCTGCTCCTGCATTGCCCGGACATTGTCGTATTGCACTTTCAGGTTTTCCAGATTGATATTGACGCGTTTTACGTCCACTTCCATAGCCATTCCGTTGTCATGGAAAGCCATGGTGATGTCTTTCAGCTCTTCCAGCCGGGTGATGTTGGCTTTTATCAAAGTGATTTGTTCGGCAGTGGTCTGTCCCAGATAGTACATTTTGCATATCTCCAGAATGAGGTCTTCCCGCGCTTTCTCGTAAGAAAGACGGTTTATCTCATCCATGACTTTTGCAATGGATACGGTGGTATAAAGCGTCTGATTGTAAAGAGGCATCTGCAATTGCAAACCTGCGTTGGCGTTGTAGCGCAAGGTCCGGGTTATGTTATACGGGTTTCCGTAGGCGGAGCCGTCGGTAACGGATACGGGCGGGTCTATATTATCATTATAGTTGGCGAACCCGTTGATTTGAGGTAATAGCCTTGCACGGTTTTCGGAAATCCCGTATTTGCTTTTCCGCATTTCCTTGCGTTTGCTTTCCAAAGACAGGTTGTTCTCGATACCTGTTTCGAGGCAATCTTTCAGTGTCAAGGTCTTTTGGGCGTGTCCTGCGGCGGCCGGCAAACAAAGAAAGGAAAAAATGAATAGTAGCTTTTTCATAATAATCACCAATAATTTGTGCAAAGTTAGCGGCTTGTCATGGAAGAATGCTATCCATATATAGACTGCTTATGTTCATATTTTCCTTTTTCTTAGCTCTTTAAAGGAAGAAAACAGGCAAAAAACGACTGTTTTAAATTTCCGCATGTACTTAATAAATGATAATAATCGTCTTTCTTATGAAAAAAAACGGGAAGAAACGTATTTATCAACTTTATTATACTACCTTTGTCCCCAGAGTTTGAGTTACGAATCATTATCGTATAGTTCTTCTTTTAATATATTATTAGTAAGCAGTCCTCTCCTTTAATTATCCTCCTCACTCCAATTTATTATTTATTTTATAACATTTTTAGAATGAACATTTACATTTCAGGTTTAAGTTATGGCGTTAATAATGCCGACTTGACAAATTTATTTGCAGAGTTTGGAGAAGTTTCTTCAGCTAAAGTTATTCTCGACAGAGAAACCGGTAGATCCAGAGGATTTGCGTTTGTGGAGATGAGCAATGACACAGAAGGACAGAAAGCTATTGACGAATTGAACGGCGTAGAATATGACAGCAAAGTTATCTCTGTAAGCGTTGCGCGCCCTCGTGAGGAAAGACCCTCAAACAGTAGACCTCATGGCGGTTATAACAACTCCAGAAGATACTAATATCAGAATAAAGGCAGGAAACCCGATTTCCTGCCTTTCATAAACAAATTCCGTCTTTTTTATTTAGCGGAAGCGTTCCGCTCCACCACCTGCACTTTTCATTCTACAAAGATTTATCAGACTTTTTGTATGGGCCACTTGAGTGAAGCGTGCTCCCATTATACCTGTGCTAATGTTTTGGCACGCTCATAAAACAATATATATATATGACATTTAAAGATTTAAATATAACCGAACCGATTTTAAAAGCAATTGAAGAAAAAGGATATACCAGTCCTACCCCTATACAAGTAAAAGCAATCCCCGCCGCCTTAACGGGAAAAGATATATTGGGTTGTGCGCAGACCGGAACAGGAAAGACCGCCGCATTCGCCATTCCCATTATTCAGCATCTGCAGGCCGGAAAAGAACGGGATAAGAGTATCAAAGCCTTGATACTGACGCCTACCCGCGAACTGGCGTTACAGATTAGCGAGTGCATAGACGACTACGCCAAATATACGCAAGTCCGTCATGGAGTTATCTTCGGAGGAGTAAACCAGCGTGCACAGGTAAATATGCTGCACAAAGGAGTCGACATATTGGTTGCCACTCCGGGACGCCTGCTGGATTTGATGAACCAGGGATATATCCATCTGGATAGTGTACGGCACTTCGTATTGGATGAGGCCGACCGCATGCTCGACATGGGATTTATCCATGACATCAAACGTCTGTTGCCGAAACTCCCTAAAGAAAAGCAAACCCTATTCTTCTCGGCTACCATGCCCGATACGATAATCGCTTTGACGAACTCACTGCTGAAGCAACCGGTAAAGATTGCCATAACCCCAAAATCGTCTACGGTGGATACCATCGAACAGACCGTCTACTTTGTGGAGAAGAAAGAGAAAAGCAAACTGTTGATTTCCATTTTGCATAAAGCGGAAGGACAGTCGGTACTTGTTTTCTCACGTACCAAGCACAATGCGGACAGAATCGTCCGCGTATTAAGCAAAGCGGGTATCGGCAGCCAGGCCATTCATGGAAACAAAAGCCAGAATGCAAGGCAATCCGCATTGGAAAACTTCAAAACGGGTAAGATACGTGTAATGATAGCCACCGATATTGCGGCCAGGGGTATTGATATCAACGAATTGCCGTTGGTCATTAACTATGACCTTCCCGATGTGCCCGAAACGTATGTGCATCGTATCGGACGTACCGGCAGAGCCGGTAACTCAGGGACGGCGCTGACTTTTTGCTCGCAGGAAGAGCGTAAATTGGTCAGCGATATTCAAAAGCTGACGGGCAAGAAGCTCAGTAAGGCTGAGTTCGCTATCTGAGTTCGTTTATAAGTTTATTATTTATTCGACGAGTATACACCAATTAAAAAATATAAGTTCTATGGCAAAATCCATGACAGCGGGAAAGCGTGAAAATGAAAAGAAAAGACTTGCTAAGCGGGAAGAGAAATTAAAGAGAAAAGAAGGCAGAAAATCTACTAAAGGCAGTTTTGACGACATGATTGCCTATGTGGACGAATATGGAATGATTACTTCAACTCCACCCGAAGAGAATATCAAAAAGCAAGAGATTAATGTAGAGGAGATAATGATTTCCACTCCCAAAAAGGAAGATGAAGAACCGGTGATTCTGCGAGGAAGAGTTGAGTTCTTCAATGAAGCCAGAGGATTTGGATTTATCAAAGACCTTGCAGGAATTGAGAAATACTTTTTTCATGTAAACAATGTTGTTACGGAAGTCAAAGAGGGTAATATCGTTACGTTCGACCTCGAGCGCGGGGCGAAAGGAATGAATGCTGTCAATATCAATTTGGAAAGATAATCTGTAATAGTCAAGGCTTGTCCAGATAATCTGCCGGCTCGGAACAAAGCACAGTATTTGCCTTCACCTTCCACGCCTTTATTCATCAGGGATAGCGGGTGAACCCCCTGTCAAAGATATATATGCGGCATGATTGGTGGCGAAAGCGTCTTACGGTATGGATAAATCCGCCTCACGGGATAAATTTATTTATCCCGTGAGGCGGATTTATTTGTCTTATGGAACGAAAATTCCCGCCTTGCGGGATGATTCGGAGGGAAGTCCGTAATGTCAGGGTTCACCCGATATTCCTCATGGATAGGGGAGTGTGAAAGGTGAAGGGTAGATAAGGAAATCTTGTTCATACGATGATAGCTTGCTTTCACGGGATGGAAACCGTTTTTTCACCGCAGTATAAATCTCGTTTGATACGGTTGAAAACTTTTTTGGATATATATCAAAAACGGAGTTATCGGAAAGTTCGGTCGCTCCGGCCGGTGCCGGTACGAACCGCGGATACTGAAAACAAAAAAGACCGCCAAGAGTGGAAGCCTCTCAACAGTCTCAATACTCATCTTGTAGCGGGACCCGGGATTGAACCGGGGACCTCATGATTATGAATCATGCGCTC